>Ga0099822_1001815_pt1 | contig 25643 bp, 14 predicted proteins | sample CowpeawhiteBW_FD_76839 | JGI IMG/M metagenome (GOLD analysis project Ga0099822, IMG submission 76839) | Root nodule microbial communities of legume samples collected from California USA - Cow pea white BW | ecosystem: Host-associated > Plants > Roots > Nodule | place: USA: California | collected... | reverse complement strand
TTATGCACTTCCTTATCAACCACAACCCCTTCGATCATGTTAATAACCTCAGGTTCAGTCATCCTGTGCACCACATAAAGATGAACAACACCATTTATCATAGATATGGTGGCCATATGCATAGCCCCTTTGTCATCAACCAACAACACCAACCTATCTTCCAACACTGACTCACCTCTAACAGAGTACCACAACTCTTTCGGATTAACATGTCCCAACTCTCTTAGTCCATGAAGAATCTCGAAATACCTTCACGTATCAGGATCACAGAACCACGATACCCTTTCCCCATCGTCATACCATAGCTTGTCATCATTGACAAAATGTCCACTATGGTGGACCACCACTTCGAAACGCTCCTCAGACATCCAACCTGAAATTAAAATGCCCACATAATCATACACATATTACTGTCCATACCACTGTTAAACCGACAATTTAATATGGGGGACCACAAATAATATAAACTACACTACTCAAATCAAATGGGGGACCACAAAGCCATGCCCAAAATGGAAAATATAATGCTTAAACCCCAATCACACAACACTCCCACACTTCCATCGATGAAAACAAACCAAATCAAATACCAAGATCGAAAAAACCCTAATTCCCAATCAACGAAAATAACCAACCAAATTTTGAAACGAACTTCTAACCTTCACTGGAGATCACCTTCGCTCACCTTCAATACAGATCACCTTCGCCTGAAACACGATTGCAAATCACAATTTGAATTGTCTTCCTCAGCATTGCGTTCCACTCACTCGCAATCCATGTTCCTCGAAATCCTTATTTTCGCAATCCCTAATTTTAAAATCAAAATGCAGTTTTAATTACTATAACATTAAACAAAACGACCACCTTAACTAACAATTAAAAAAACATGACTGATTTTAATTAAAAAATTATTTTCCACATTTTATTGTTCACATTAAATAATAAATCCACATTAGTCGTCCACTGTAACGTGTGTAGTCCTATATAAGAAATCGTTAATCAATTTAACATTGTTAAGGATTTGGGTTTAATTGTATCAATTTTGCAGATTTTTGGATTCAATTGAGATTAAAAAAAAATCTATGAATCTAATTGAGATTTTTGAACGAAAACGTGTATCAAGGAATATTTTAGCTTTTCTAAAATGACTACAAAGAACATGTAAACGCGACGTTTCTTATTTGGCTTTGATTTTGAAACATAAGATGGTCTCTTCCTTTAAACAATTGTCGAAACAATTTTGTTTTTTCCGTCGTTCAAGAATGTTGGTAGAATTTTTAGGTCAATTTGGGATAAACAATTTCGATTTGACACTATTAATCGTTTGACCTTCAACATCGTAACCATACACTTTCAAAGGATTTAACTATGGTGCTATGAAACAGTTAAAAATTATATATTATTATTAAAAGTTATCATAAACTAAAAATTATTATTATTATAAAGTAATGAATCATTTTTAGTATGATAAATTAGTGATATTTGAGTACCCGTCATGTATTAGTTAATAAAAAATATGCAAAACATATATGAAAGTCTTATTATCATTAACTAGCAAAAAACATAGGCTGTGTATTCATATTTTTTAATTTTTATAAAAATTGAAGTTAAAATTAATAAAAAATATATAATTAATTATTTAAATAGTTATTAGATTTAAAATTAAAAAATAAAATATGTCTATACAAAACTTGAAAGACATAATAATTTTTTTAAATAATAATTAAAAATAAACTATTTATAAATAATTAATATTTAAAATAATAAAAGCATATTTTAATTTTAAATATGTTCTACGATATTGTATCATATCTAATTTATATAATATACACAAAATAAATAACTGTTATCACCATTACTATTTTTTTATTCTTTTAACATGACACGATGCAGCAGGGTTTTTTTGTTAATTGCTGTTTACTTTGAGAGATATTTTAGTATTTTTCATCTTCGTTTTTTAATTTTTAGTTCTAAATACTCTTTTAGTTTTTTAATTTTTTAGTCTTTATTATATTGTGTTCTTTTAATTTAATTTTAATTTTAATTTTCCTTTTAGACATGTTTTAAATTTTGTTAATAATTTTATTTGATTAGTATTGTTTAAATAATTAATGTCCTTGTATATATTACATGTTAGTTTTTGTTTTTTTTTTTTCTAAATTTTAAAAAATTGTCCTCGTTAAGTTAATTTTCGTATACCATGTATCAATGTTACTGTTACGTGTCAATTTGTGAATTTGTAGTTATGTTATTTTAATTTTTTTAGTTTAGTTTCTTTATTCCATTTAATTTTTATATTCATTATTTTTTTAATTTAAATTAATTAAAAAATAATAATTTTGTTCCTTTCATAAATATTATAATAATATTTTCTAAAATTTTATTTTTATTAATTATTTTATATTTAATTTAGGTATATTAAAAATAGTCTAACTAAACTTATAGTTAAAGTATTTTCAAATTTTACTTTTTAACCTGAGTTGGTTTCTGAAACCAATTTCCTTCCATTTGCATTTCCCAAAGCATTTATTTTTTCTTCTTTTTCAGTTGAACATAAAATAGATAAAAAAATAGTTTCAATCCCCACTTTTTGATCATCTATATCTAAGTTAGATACACTAAATGCAGTAATTTGCAAAAACTTCTTTTATGTTTATTTTTTTCAAACTTTTTCTTCCTTAGACTTATTATTTATTTGTTATTATCCAACTCATTAATACCGTCAATTGTATCTTTGTATTTGTAGTGAATATTGCTAATCTAATCCTTATTTTACTCTTATTTCCAACCTTTTCAAATTTTCTTTCACTACGTATCTTCCTCTTCTTGCATTCGCAAGTCTTCTCACTTCTTCTTAGCTTTTTCTATATATATATATATATTATATATATATATATATATATATATATTATATATATATATATATATATATATTTTTTTTTTTTTTCATTGAAGGTTTCTTAAAATGTCTTTCCTAAATTTGAAATGAATTTACACCCTTAATAATAAGTTTGTAATTCAAATACAACGTAACAACCTTGTCTGGATTATATCAAGTCGCATAAAAAATATTCTTAACTAAAAAAGAACAAGCAAAGTCAGTTATTTTAACATGTATCAATTATGTGAAATGGAAAACGTTTAATATATGGGAGAGTCCCATAACAAAAATCAAAGTAATATTCTTCCATTTATACTATTGCATTTATTTATTAGTGCAATATTAAAATTATATTATTCAAATTTGATTAAAAATACTTAACACACCTACTGCGTTTGGTTATTTATGACTGTGAAAAATAAAAGAGTATAAAACAAAAAAAAAAAGTGTTTGGTTGAAAACTCCGAAATTTGAATTGCAAGATGCAGCGAGAATAAACACGTGTTGCAGAGTAGTGCCAGAATATTAAAGTGGGAAGGAGTCGCAATTGGAAATTTGGCATAAAAATATTATTAAAAAACAAATAATAAAATAAAAATAAAAATAAAAATAAGAATAGTGTGTTTTTCCCACACACAAGGAGCGGAGGCAGAGAGAAAAAAAAGAAAAGGTGAGAAACTTCTTCGCTCGCAATTCCGAATATACAAAAACGAAGACACAACATCGCAAACACAACGTGTCTCCGCTCTTCCTTCGAACATTCACCACCTTCTTCACTGTAAGATCTTCTCTCTTCACTCTCTCATTCCCTCTCTTCTATTCCATACACACTTTCTCTCTTCTACTCTGCAACTTCGTGTCCTTCGTTTATTTAATTAATTTACTTTCAACTGTAATTACCTAATATCTGGTTGTGGCGGGAACTGGGGTTTTTCGCCGATTCTAAATTCTTCATTTGTTTCGGTTCCGGAGGTTCTTGTGAATGCGCTGTGTCGTCTATGTTTTATTTTGTGCGTGCGTTTTGGACATTCGGTGCCGCGTTTTGGTGTGGCGTTTGCGTGTTTTTTGGTACACTGGAGTTTACGCCTTTTGAGATCCCTATTGAGGACCCATTTTAGGGTTTTCTTCTATTGGGGTTTCTTCATGGGACTTTGCAATGCTTTGAGCTTTGGTTTTCAATGTAGGACCTTACGCTGCGTGCATTTATTGGACAGTATGAATGTGTGTGATTGTCTTCTTCTTCCGTTCTTGCTTTTGGGTTTTCGAACACAAGTATTGGGGTTTTGTGTTGGTTTCTTTCTTGTTGCATTGGACATAGGCTTGGTTTTGGTGATGTTATTTTTCTATTTTGTGGTGCAGATTGTTGTGGATTGATTTTGTTGTTGTTAGTCGTAGATTTTGGTCTTTGGGATTTTCTTAGGGTTCCTGCTTTTGAGAATAGTTATCGGGACGAGTGAGCTTGAATCGCATGAGATTGTGATGCAGTTGAGAGTGTGTTTCGGTGAGGGAAGAGTATCTTCTAGTTTTGGGTTAGACTGGGCTTACGTGTTTTATTTCTTTAGTTTGTAATCTGCTCGTGATTGATCAAGGAGACCAAATAAAAAGCAATTCAGGCATTTTCCCCTCTGCTTTGCATTTCTTGATAAATATTCATGGATGAATGATTTTCGTGTACGTGATTCAGACTTAAGATTCTTAGAATAAATGTAGTTCAGACTGTCAGAATAAATGCATTTCCAGTGGCTTCTGTATTGCTATTGCTCATTGCTTCTTCATTAACTGTCGAGATTCTTTTATTTTTTGCCCCCAATCATCAATTGAACTGCTAAGATCATACCATTGACTGATTTCTGTTCTGTAAAAATCTCAGTGTAAGGTGCGGGTATCGGAGAAGAACTGAGGTTCTTACCCAATGCCTCTTTTAAGGAGAAAGCCTTTTGCCTTGGCTGAGCCCCCCGAGGAATTGAAGCCAGACGAGCCTGTTTACCAAATTCGATTTACAAAAGAAATCTTTCGAGATTATCCGTATCCTATATGATCTTCAATTGCTCTTGTTTTACTTTTGACATCATTACTTTTTTGTCTTTAACTTGAAAGTGGTTAAAAAATGTTGATTGAGTTGTCCTTTTTTTAGCATCTTAGGGAAGTTGTTGCATAGTTAATCAATAATATGTCTTTGGCATTCCATCTTGGTCCCGGCAATGAGAGGATAATGATTCCTTAACATATAGCAGTGATTATTTGAAGCAATTGAATCAATACCGTCAGAGGGTTTGGATGTGTAAAGTCACTGGAAAAACTGGCTTGACTTATGAAGAGGCTATGGTGTCTGAACAGCATGCTACTGAGAAAGTTCAACAGTTTCCTAAGGAATTAATGACTACTGCTTTAGGGATTATTCAATACAGTAAGAACTACTCTCTGAGTTCTGTTATGGAGAAATATTTGTTGACATGATGATGCTTACCTTTTTTACTTTATGTATTGCCGTATAATTTTTGTTCTGCATGAATAACTCTGATGTTCTCTGCACTTCTGATACCTCCTGTGTATCTGCTGACTTTGTATGAAGGCTTTGGAGGTTAATGTAGAGGGTTAACATACAGTATATAGATGGGTTCCTATTTTGTCTGGATGTATAGTTTTCGAGTGTCTAATGAAGGGGATGATACTAAGTTTCCCATATTTATTCAGAATGGTATCATATAAAATATCCACTTATGTTTCAGTATGTGATGATGCCTCAAATATACCCTGAGTCTTGTGCTTCCTAACCTTTGTGAACTCGATTGAATGAGTTGGCTTTACAAACAAGTTAATATTTTATTGCATTAGTAAATAACTATGGGGTTGGTTTAACCTGTGTACTGCTTTGTTAAGACTTTAAGCCTATTCATGTGTACCCATAAGATTAATCTCTATAATATGCTTACGAGTCATCTTTTTATTGACGTAGAGACAGTTGGAGTTTCAGTTTTGATATATCTTTGTTTACATAGTTCTTCATTTGTGCATTATAGAAGGTCCTAACTTTTGATCACAGGATGCTGAACAGCAAATTAAAGCATGGTCTAGGTTTATCTTATGGATGCATATAAGAACTTCGGGTTCTTTCTAGACAAGTCCTTGGCGATGTAGCATAGATTATTTTTTAATTCTCCTTGTATCTGAGGTATATATTAGACTTTTGACTATTCAAGTTATGATGTTTGCAGTACTTGCTGCGATCAAATTGAAGTGTAAAGCAGTAACACAACTTGTCTGGAGTGAAGACTCCTTGAGCTTGTGTTCTGTGAACAGTAACGTAAAATAGTAAAAGACACGTTTCTAAGAATTTAAAAACTCAACTACACAAGCCATGCATGTTTAAGAGTTGCTGCCTAAAATGTTGTTGAGACATGCCAGCTGTTGATTCAAGTTTGATTATGGAACGCTCTTCATCCGAAAAATGTTGCAATACTTTTCACTTTGCGCTGGACTGATTAGTGATCTTTTTGTTTTTCAGGCATGCTCCCTTTAAAGGATCTTGCTGATTCTATTGGTGAAAAATTGCAGAAACGTTTGTTTGTCGGTGCTGAGCTACATGGGAAAAAGGGTGATGGAGTACATCCATGCAGAATATTAAAAGTAATTCAGAAAGGAGTTGACACATTCTGTTATGAGGTAGCTTGGCTTGACAAAAACAAAAGTATAAGTGAACAAGCTGAACTCTGTGCAGAAGATTTGGTGCATAAGAAGCCGCTTTTTAGTAGAAATATTTTGAAGTCTTTTATTCGGGAATCTACATGCCGGAATGCCCCATGGGTTTTACATGATGAACTAGCAAAAAGTCATGGAATATCAACTGACATTCCTGAAGAATTAAGAGGGAGGGTTTTTTACAGAGATGGACTTTTGATTTGCTCCAAGAAAAGGAAAAATGAGGTAGACCGAATAAGGGAAACATGGTGCTTCTGCTTCACTTTTTTTTATAGAAGTATAATATTATTGATAAATGACAAGAACACGGGCTTAATATTCTAATATATGGCTTTTATGATTGGTTTGTTATTTTGTTAATGAATTTCATTGCATTATTATCTGTATCAATTCTAGGAATCACTGGAAGACACTGATAACAGTAAAAGGAAGAAGTTGAATGGGGCACAAGTTGATGATTCTTGCCAAGAGAAAGGTAGAGTTGTTTAAATCATTTGTTTCATTATACAGTACTTTTATAAGGCATGGATTTTTGGAATTCAAATTTCCCCTCGCTCCTTGTTGTTTTTATTGGGTGGTGTGGAGACTGCAGATGCATCTTTTCTTGTTGTTTACCTATGTACTATGTAGAAAGCAGTTTCTCTTTTTGTTTAGAAACTACAATGCTGTGATATTTTTTTCCCCTGTACTTGGTATCGGTATCATAATACAGACTATCTCTTTAACAAAAAAACCTTGAAACCCCCTTTTCCCTTGTGATTTAATTTTATTGAGAAGGATTTTGAAACTGCAAATTTTTCCAGAAAATGCTCAACAGAAGAATGAAGCTATCAAATACCCAATTGATGATCTCTTGGTGAAGCCTGGTCCAGACGATCCTGTTTTCACTGATCGTCCTTCTCCATCAAAAGACTTCAACATTCCAATGAGTTGTGTTGGGGATCTCTTAATGGTTTGGGATTTGCTTAATTCCTTTGGTAGACTGTTACACCTTTGGCCTTACTCTCTAGAAGATTTTGAAAATGCAATCTGTCATAAGGATAGCAATGTGGTTCTCCTTGTGGAATCTCATGCAGCACTTTTTCGATTTCTCATCAAAGATGGCGATGAATACTCTTTGGCTGTGAAGAACCAAAAATTAAAGTCTAAGGTTATCATCTGACTTGCATTTATCTTTTTCTAGTATTAGTATCAGTAATAGATAATCGTTCATATTTTGTGAGATGGCTTTGCCCTGTTGAGTATTTCTTCTTCCTATGTCTGGTATCTTTGATGATTTGGGTAATGCTTTTCTCATTATTGTTTTTATTGTGACAATATCTCATTCACTTTTATTTTCAGATTACAATGAATAATTGGACAGAATATTTATGCTATTTCCTAGATGTGATCAATATTCCTGAACTGCGGCACCATGAAGCAACTATAAAACGGGGACATTATGGCCTTGTAGATGTCAGCGCTAAATTAGAAATCTTATCCGAATTGGTCAATCAAGCCCTTGAAACTGCAATTTTCAGGGAAAAGTTAGATGAGATTATTGAACAGCGGCAGGCACTTGGGGCCTCTAGAAGGGAAGAGTGTAGGAGGACAAGAGAAGAAAAGGAGCGGTTGAAAGCTGAGTCAAGAAGCAATGGATTTGTGGATGGGCTTCTGAATGGTGCTAAAGTCCCAACGAATGATAATCATGGTATACAAAATGGAGACATGGATGAGAAAAGTCTTGTAGAGATAGAACCATCTGGGCAAAACGGACAAATGGATAGAAGGTTAGATTTAGTCCTGTGTGCTGTTTCTGCTTGCCAATTTATATTTATGAAAATCGTCAATTTGGTGGGTATCCATTTCACTTTATTTCCTTTCAAACCTACTTTGTAGTGAGATCAAGCCTTTACATCCTGTTTCAAAAAAGACGCATAAGAAGCTAAATTCAGATCTGAAAGAACCAACTAAAAATGGAAAAGAATTGTCCAGAAAGGAATCACCAAAACAGTCGAAAGCTGATAAGGAGGATCTGTCAGAGAAGAATAGTAAAGAACAGAGGGTGCTGCCTGTCTCCCTGTTTAGATTGTTATCTGTTCTTTAAATTGATGTTTTATTGACATTGCCTATTGCACAGAAAGAATATTTCGAAAAGGAGATGGAGAAACGATTTGTTCGTAGAAGTCCATTAGGTAAAGACAGAGATCACAATAGGTATTGGTGGTTCCGCCGAGATGGGCGGATATTTGTTGAAAGCTCTGACTCCAAGGAATGGGGATACTACAGCAGTAAGGAAGAGGTACTACATGCTAATATTTTTTTTTCCCTTTGTTATTTTGTTTTGTGAATATTTTTCTTTTCTAATTCTCTTTTTTCGATGGCTTGGTTGCTTGAATAGCTCGATGCATTGATGAGTTCCCTGAATTGCAAGGGTGAGCGGGAAAGGGCACTGCAAAAGCAACTACAAAAATATTATACTAAAATATGGTGAGTTAGATTTGTTTTTCAATATATGAATACCCTTTTCAATATATATGAATACCCAGATAGTTTTTTCTCTTGTTTTCTATTTTCAATGTATAATACCTGGATAGCTTTCTCCTTTGTTTTGTATTTGCACAGTTAGTTATATCTTAATGCATACTTCACAACAGAAGCCTTGGTTATTGGGCTTGTCCAATATGCACTTATACTTCTAAGGTCACATGTACTGTTAGCTGATAAAAGTAAATGCAGGAATAAATCAGAAATTTGCTGGTGCATGTGTGATTTTAGATTGATACTGTTTTTATGAAGAATGATCTCCAAGTTTGGCCAATCCATATATTATGAAGTTGTCAGCTGCGGCTCAAGTGAAATGTGGTATACTCTAATTTATTACGAATGGAGTTATATCAGTGACGGTGATAGAATAGATAACACGATTTCCGTCAATCATGTTTACGATTTAGATGCTGTGAATTACCGCACTATAGTTAACTGAATAATTGAATGTGAAAGATAACCATGCAAAATTAAGAGATGTGGTAGTGAGGAGAGTTGAGGAAACGAAGGTAAGTGTAGTTTATTATTTAGTTTTTACCAAAAAGCATGCGATTCTCTATTTTTTTTGGGATTCAAATTTACTTTTATAGTTCAAGTTTGTTGTAGTTTATCTAACAAACATTTGAATTATATAGGAATGTTTAAGAAGATTGAAAGCTGCCTCCGTGTTATCTTAATTAACTCTTGGATTTTATTCTGCAATTCTTCTCATGACTTTTGTGATTCATTCCTTGTATTTGTATGTTTACAGCTCAGAACTCCAGAAAAGGTCAAAGGATTTGATGCACAGGATTATAGATGAATCTGTACTTCGTAGGTCTACTCGTGTTAGAGCTCCACCTAGGCAGAATCCAGCCAATGCTTTCCTCAGATATGTTAACAAGTGGAAAGAAGAATAGGCTGTGGTAGGAGCAAATACAGTAAAACTTAGAACTTTCAAAGGAGCGAGTTTGATCCATTGCGTTGACAGTAGTAGAGACCAAGTAGTTTTGCGCTCCATTTTTTGATGATGGACAAGCATGTATGTATAATGCTTGTTTCAGAAATTTTGTACATTACTTATTCTCTTCTTCAATAGTAACTGAAACAGGTATAAGAAATTATTTCAGAACTGCCAGGGATTCACAAGCATTCCGGATCTGTCAACAAATCTGTCTCCATTTTGACTGATTATCAGTTTGAGCGGATGCAGCTATTACCGGACGGGTATATCATTAAACTAGGGACAAATTTACTCAGAAAACTGTCTTGGCCCTAACCTTTTAAGTTGTATAATACCAATTTTTTTTGGTTAGTTCTTTTTTAATTTTATTTGAGAGTTTGGTTTTGAAATAATAAATTAAAATACTTTTTATTTGTTTTGAAACTATAAAATATTCTTTCTTTAAATTTTTATTTTGAAAATAGTGACACCTTTTTTCCATTTAATTACTATACTGTTTTTTATACTCTTCAATGTGTAGAAAAGTATATTTTCCTCTTTTACATTAAATATTCTATTTTAGTAGTCTTTCTTGTATGCGTTATTGTTACTTTTAAAGGTTACGACTTCTTTCTATATTTATTTGAATATTATTGGTTTAGGTTTTTTTAGCATTCTATAGGGGACTTATGCAAATTAAACTGCGACCCTAATGATTACTTTTTTATCGCTGGTTTTTATATATTGTATTTTTATTTTAATTTTCAACGTTCATTTCTTGTGTTTTGTTTTCTACAGTAATGATACTTTTCTTCAATTTTTAACAATTTGGAAAACAATTCTTTACTATTTATTTATTTCTACTGTAAAAATAACAGAGCGACTAGTATATGGATTTTGATAAAATAGAATTTTAAATATCAATACAATTTTTCTTTAAAAAGATATTTTTGTCCTTATACAGGTATATCAATATCTTAAAGGTTTCAGTTTAAGCTAATCTGACTCCGCCGAGATATAAGTAAAACTTGACCGAGCTTCTTTTCCAAAAAAATTGAACTCCAACTATGCTTACATTTCCTTTTGAATGGAATTAATTCTGCAAAATAGTTTTGTTAAAATTGATTTTCCAGTGAAATTGAACGTTTTTAGACATTTTTATCCTAAGAAGTTTGCTTTTTTTATCACTCAAAGAAAAGTCAAACTCCAAATTAAATTACTTTTAACTAGTAATAAGCATGAATACATAGTATTTGATGGAAATAAAAGAGAACAAATAAATTTTCAAGTAGTTAAATTTATTAAATTAATTTTCGTTACTTTTACTAATATCTCCATCATTCTTTTCTCTTTTAAGAATAAGAAAAAATAAATAATGATAGCCTCAAAATTTTCAAGGACAATCACTAATATTTTCTCAAAATTTGGTGAATAGGAAAATTTAGTACCAAGTAAATTTCATTGTTTTAAAGTGATCTGTTTAAGTACCGGCTTTGTAACAAGGGAATTCTAAAAACAACAAACTTCGTAGACAATAGCCTAATAAATAACCGTCCTAAACATCTTGGTCAAACAAGAGGCAATAGACAACTGATACGCATTGCTTATACATACATTCAACACATTTTTTTAACATGGCAATGATGAGCATACAGAGACCATTATTCTTTCACCTTGCTTTACGAAGCAAAGCAATGGACAAAAAAGAAACAGTTTTTATTTGAACACGCCCCTGCAATGTCACATAAAAAGACATTTCTCCATTTGTGTTCTCAGGGCACCAACACCTTGCAACTCCAAACCACATATACCCTTTTGGGCTGTGAGAAGCAGAGCTGATGCTGCACAAAAGCACTTCTGAGAACATACACTCATATAATCTCAATCACAGCTCGCCCAATAATTTTTCCTTCATTGAGATCTTGGAATGCTTTTGCTGCCTCCTCAAAGGTGTATGTTCTAGAAACAGCATCGTCAAGATTGAATATACCTGTTTCTGCCAATCTAATTAGTTTTGGAAGATCTTGCCTCGCTCTGCCTCCATACGAGCCAATAACTTGTATCTGCTCAAATACAAATTTAATATGTTTAGATTAAAAGATAATACAACCATCAAACATTGCACAAAACAAAAGGGTGTGTTTGGTTAACATGCTTCATCGACACTGATTCATTCTAAATAGAGGTAGTGGTTAATGTTAAAGTATACATACATACATACAAAGAACATACCTTTCTGCGAACAAGCCGATTTATATCGACCTCTCCTAAAGAACCAGCTTGTGCCAGTCCAATCATTACGGCTTTTCCACCATCCTTCACACTTAGTGTGCACTGAGCAAATGTTTGTGGTCTCCCCAAGGCTTCTACAGCAACATCAACACCCTTTCCACCAGTAATTTCCTGTGTGAATTATTACAAAAAAAATAAAAAAGGGTGTCTTCAAGTGATCAAATGATGCCATTGTCATGATGGTTTGAGCACACCGGTAGACCTACGTGTATATGAAGGTATGCAAGCGCATCCTCTGGTTTTGTTAAAATTATCATATGTCTAAAAAAAGTTTATTTTGCCCCCTCTCATCTTATTTGCTTTCCCTAATTTTGTCTCACATAATTCTTTATTTTTACTTTAAAAGGTCATTGAATTGAGATCCAAATAATTTCTATTTGTCCCCACTAACTTAGAGTCTTAGATCCGCCAACGTTTGAGCTGATGACATGTCTCAGCCAATAGATAGAACGTGCGTGCGGGTGTGAAAAGGTGATTTGGCAGACTACACAAGCCATTAGGTATGTCAAGGTTAATATAATATAATATAAACACGAAATCAATGAGCTTATTTTCTTTTTAAATTTTATTGAAGCAGCAGTTACTTAAAGGGCTATAGAAATTATCAAGCAAATTTTGTGATTCAAGGTATATGCAATTAAGGAAAATGTAAACAGTGTGACAAAAGAAATATGCATATACATTTATCTTTTCAACGGGATCCTCCTTTGCTGAATTTACGGTGTGAGTAGCACCAAATGTCTTTGCTTTCTGTAGCTTTTCATCCTGAACATCCACAGCAATTATATCCGAAGCACCAAAGGCTCTAGCTATCTGCAAACAACTGGAATGAGTGATATAAAGTTAAACGGGAAAACAACTTGATTAGAGCCAGTTGCTCATGGCCAACATAGGAAACCTACCAATTCTGTAAACGAGTATCAACTGATCTAGTGACCTGAGGTGTTTATAATTTATACAAATCTTCTTACATCTCAGGTTCTCAGAAGCCAAGTTGCTGGCACATATAATGTTTTGAATAATATCAGACTCTTAAATGTATATTGTTCAGAACTAGTTTTCAACAAATGTAACTTAGGCCACATAGAAATAATCAGTTGTGAATAAAATGGTTATTATTACAAGCTCCAAACACTTAGGCTTGACCATATTTAGCAGAGGTAACATATACAGTACCACAAACAAGAGTTATCTGATTTTTCTTGTTCACCTAGATAATTTGAAGACAAATATAAAGTGCAATTGGTACAGCAAGGTGAAGATTTATCAGCACACAAATAATTTGAAGATTGATTATTTACCTAGAACCAACACCCCCAGTTCCAATAACAGCAACAGAATCACCAGGACGCACTTGAGCTGCGTGAGCCATAGCACCGTAAGCAGTAAAAACAGCACATCCTAGAATTGCAGACTTTGGATATGGCAATGATTCTGGTAGTACAGCCACTCCATTTGCTGGCACAACACAGTATTCAGCAAGCCCTCCCATACTGTACATGTATACTGGTTTTCCTATTAAAAATTGCAAACTATTTTCAGTATTCCAATCTTGAATGATTCCATAATTATGGATAAATACACTCTAAGAACATATATATTTGTACAAGCTGAATATAAAATACCATAGTTCAGAAAAAATGGGCATTATGGACACACCTCAGTAGCAAATTATAATCCATTACAATTAAGCTTGCGTAAACAAAAATACTGAGAGCTTGCTCTTATTCCATGAAAAAGGAGGTTGACAGGCTTCAGGATTAGTAGTATGTGAATACTATCAAGTACTAACAAGTGTAATGGTGATGCTGCTTGAGTTGGATGATAAAGAAAATATGACAAAGAAAGTCAAATTGGTAGACTTTTGAATAATATCATAATCACTACTGCAGCAGGGGGAAAACTATCAATTTCCATAGCCAGGCTTGAAATAATAGCTAAATGATACTAACCACTGTTTCGAAGAAATAGTCTAGTTTCACCATCATAGAGGGTTCCTTTAGCCCTGTTATAGGCAAAGAAAGCTTCACACAGATCATCATGACCCTGCATACCATTTGGAGACAACATCAAGGGCTGAACAAGGATTCATGTAATATAGAGTGGAATAGTAAGCAATATTACCTTTGAACAGTAGGAGCAGTTGCCACAAGGCATGATGAAGGATCCAACAACTCGGGACCCTACGGGAAGCCTGAAACAAGGAGATTCTAGAATAACTATTTTTTTTTCAAACAGTGGCACAAATATGTAGCAGCTAAAGAGTTTCACATTTCCAATATCTTTCACCTTTCAATTGTTTTGCTGTCAGATTGTGGTCCATGTTCAACAACCTCACCGGTAATCTCATGCCCCAGAACACAAGGACTGGAAAACGGAATTTCACCTTTTATAACATGCAGATCAGAGTGGCATACTCCACAGGCTACATCAATAACCACACCAAAAGACAATTAGATCCAACAATAAGCAAAATGTTTTTCTTCTCCTTTGGACTCTAGGATTCCTCCACACAGTGTTTTTCTTTTACTTCGAAAACAACCATCGAAAGTAGTGGTTATGTAAAATGTTGTATACTCTACAAGCAGCCTTCAAGTTTTTTCACCCCCTTTCATTTCTCACTTGACATCTCTAATCATATCAATGTATAACCAAATTGAACGGGATGGAGTTAAAAAGACACATTATGGCATTAGATAATACTGAAAAATTGAATTTTGGGGGGAGACCCTCGTTCCCATTAACGTTATGCATGCACAAGAATTAAAGGGTACCCTTACCCTTGGTTTTGATGAGAACTTCACCGGCCTTGGGGCGAGGCATGTGAAATTCCTCGATCGAAAGAGGTTTATTGGGTTCCCAATACACAGCTCCACGCATGTAAGACGGCAACCCGCCACCTCCACCACCACCACCACCAGATTGGCTATGAAATGGAGAAACAGACTCCAAGGAAGGGTTATGGATTGAGGAATGGCGAGACAACACACTCCAAGAAGATGCAAACTTGGTGTAGTGGGTGATGAGATTCCTACGAACCATGGCTAAGGCCATTTTGTGAAATTTCTGTAACAATTTGCTGCGAGGGATCACGACAACCTGCGAGCACTGAGTGAGGTGAATGATGATTACTGCTCTATAAGAATTATATACTAAATCTAAACAACAATGGAGCACATCCAAACTTGACATGCCATCGTACCCCAAAATTCAACCCAATCTTGACAGCAACTTGTTAGAAAAATGCCAAATCCGTGGACCTAGTAAAATATTTTTATAATCCATTATGACGATGTCTGATTTTTTTTTTCTTATAATGCTTGAAACTGTTAATAAAATAAATTTGGCATACTTGAAACTTTAAATATTATCCTACTAACAGTGATTTACAATTTAATTACCTTACTATTGAACTGATATTTTTCAACAGGTGAACCATTATTTACTCTTATCCTTTTTGACTGGGCAAGCAAGTATACGAACGTGATATGATTCACATTTGTGATTTTTAAAGAAATTTTGTTAGTCCCTCAGATGTTATGATTATAAAATTTCAATCTTTCACGTTTTTTCAAATTCTTCAATTTATTATTAAGTGTTTCATCTTAATTTCGTTCAATCTTCATAAAAAATACAGAAAAAGCTTATTATTATCGTTTTCAAATAAATTAGAGTCGTGTACGTATATTGAAAAGACAATTTTCAGCGACAAAAAGAATTAGAGTCGTGTGCTAATTGAAACACCAATTTTCAAACCAATTCCTTAGTTTTTTTTAACCGAACTCCATTGTTTTCTTTTCCTATTCAATTCTTTATATGAAACAAATTGTATCCAAAAAGAAACCTTTTTCGAGAGTGTGTATACTTTTCAATTTAACATTTAAACCAACCATTGAAGCTATAAGTAAGTAGTTAGTAAAATATTCAGAGAGTATTTTAGGAGTAACATTTGGATAAGACCAATATGGCTTGCTCGGATAAGATAAGACATGGTGCCACACAATGTTTTTTTATATATAAATAGAAGGAATGGGTGAAGCTTATTAAATAATAATATAAAATGATTAATGAGTAATTATGTTATCCCTAATTTCATTCCGTTAATTAAAGAAACTATTCAATAAAAAGTGTAATTAATTAATTAAAAAGAAAGGGAAAACTATAAATTTGAAATAAAAAAAAAGTAAAAAATAGAAAGAATTTACTTTCACTTATAATTAGTATTATCTTTGTGGTATACTTTAAGAGGAGAGGAAGTTTGATCTAAGGTTGTAAATAATTTTTAAAGGGATGTAAACTTCGTTGTGACTCTATACTTCCAGTTAACATTTTTAATCCTTACGAATTGGTTAATCTTAAGTTGGATGAGCATCTCTTGATTCCTTTCATAAAAGGACAATATAGAAGTATTTATCTTTACTTTTTTTTTAATGATATTTATTGTTTTGATAATTTGGTTTTATATTAGTTTATGTTTCTTATAAATAATATTTATCATTTTTTCTTAATAAATTTACTATGCACAAGCTTATTTTATTAAAAAAAATACGTTGGGATATATAATTAAAATATAGCATTTTAAAATATTATCATTAAAATTTGAATTTTGTATCCTTACGAGCATTGAATATATGGTGGTTTACCTTTGTTAAATATTAAATAGATATTTTTTCTATATATCAATAATATAGTAATGAATTAATATATATATATATATATATATATATATAATGATTATCATGAGCTTTTTATAATTAAAACCTTTAAATTCTTGTAGATATCAAATATATGGCTTAAATACCTTTTTGGTCCTCATTTTCGTAGTGTTTGTTGCGGATGATCCTCATTTTGACAGAATGTTTAAAATGATCCTCATTTTTGTCGAATGTTTAAAATTCGTATTTTATTTGGTCATTTTCTGTGACGCCGTTTAAGTCAGTAACAGAGAACTGAGAACTATATAGGTGACGCTGTTTGTATTAGGTTGCATTGAGGTGTGTTACGTGTATTGTATAGATGGTTCCGTTACTGATTTAAACAGCGTCACAGAAAATGACCTTGCGAAAATGATAATCATTTTAAACATTCGGTAAAAATAATCGGTAAAAATAAGGACCATTTTAAACATTATGTCAAAATGAGGATCATCCGCAACAAACACTACGAAAATGAGGACAAAAAAGTATTTAAGTCTAAATATATAATGATCTTTTAACAAACAACTATTACTCATAATTATTTTGTAGGTTTTTAAACCGTTATCATTAATATTTATTACAATATTTATAACTTTAAATGTCAAAAAAAATCCCAAAATCCAATGTTTTTATTATTCTATAAATTGATTTAAAAATATTATTAAACAAAATACATTTTTTACTTACATAACTACATTTTTTTTGTTACAAATGAAAATATGCCAAATTGTTGATCCTAATATATACTTTCACAGATATTTATTTTAAATAAATAATTAACAATTAGTTTAATATTTTGTCCAATTTAATTTGATTTATAAGACAAATATTTTAAAATTGCATTTATTTTTTCAAATGAGAATAACTCTTATCAACCATATGGTAAGGATCTTTTTGAATTAGTAAGTCTCACATGAGGATGTTTTTCTTTGGTACGTAATTCAGGGAAGGTAAATTTTGAGTAATAATATACTTTAGATACCTATTTTAATCTAAATTTTAAGTGAGTGAAATAAATATAGTCACACTGGGAGTGCTTATTTGTTTTTCAGATATACTATGATATTTTGATACTTAAACAATTTTTACACTCATTATATATATATATATATATATATATATTATTAGTTAATTTTTATTATATATTTTTTCTTATAAAATAAAAATATGTTTTTCTAACAATCATATTATCTTTAAAAACGAATAACACAATCAAAGGTCAGGGAAAAGACAAGTGTATTGCGAATATATTGCAGAGGACCATACCTGACACGTGGAACAACCAAAACAAAACTCAGTAGCTAATGATAACTTCACCCTTCACTTCTTTTCGGTGACACATGTAAATTATGGACACAATATCTGTTAAATAATTTGATTAGACAAAAAAAAAGGTAATTTAAATTAAATTGACCATTCTTTTATCTAATCTATTTAGTTGTGATCTAATAAACTTAGGTTGTTCTACGTTTATGAGTTGATTTATTTTGTTTAAAATAATAATTATATTTTAAATTTTTAAAAAGTATTATTTTACTTAAATATATACATATATCATATAGTTTATATGATAATTATATAAATATAAACACATATTTAAATTAAACACGTAAATTAGTTCCATTAACGTAATTTTAATTTTATAAACACTTGATTTATTTTTTAAAATAGCATGCTCCATTCTCTCCTTCCCTTCTTGAGAGAACAAAAAGTGTCCGTAATCTTACACAATTAAATAAACACTAAACATAAAGGTAATGAAAAATGTAATGTTACAAAGAATCTTTATTTTTTGTATGCCAGTTTGGTATTAATTTAAATTGGAAATACTAAACAAGCTTTGTATCATACAAAGTCTGTATTATATAATTTGAGAACAAATTTTATTTCTAATAATAATTATATTTTTTTTAAAGTATCTATGGTTTTTGGTAAATACAAGAAAAAATGAATTAAGAGCTAAGAGTGCATGTATTAAAAGTTACTATTTGTGAAATTGATTTTAATTTAAAAGATGTTGCCAACACCTTCGTCGTGAATAAATTCATTTTTGAAAAAATAAATGAAACAAATTTAAATAGAACTAGAAATATTTTTTGTTTGTTAAATTAAACGATATATATTATAAATTATTTCAAGTTATTATTAAAAATATTAATAAATTATTTTAGGTTATTAATGATAATAATACTGAATTATATTTTTTTATTTTTAAATAATAATTTTAATTTTATTTTAATATCATTTTTTATATTTATGTTAAAACGATAATTCTATAATTCAATCTATTAAAAATATAAATTTATTAAATTTTATTAATTATATCATAAATAAACTTTCTTCTTATATCCACTTAACTCATTATTATTTATTATTATAAATAACCACAACTTTACTCACAAATTAACACAAATTCATTCTCTTAAATTCACATCCAATCCAAATTTAATCACTCAATAACATGACTTGTTAACACTTTGTTAATTCTGACTCTCTTACTTTAATAAGTACTTCTTGTACCAGTTAAGTGATATAAGCCCCATTTTTCCTTTCAGCCTTTAAGAGTTGGGCCTGACCTTTTCGTAGGCCCAAGACTAACCCACTAAGGGACCCCAATACCCCTTTCAGCTCACTCATTTTGCACTTGTCTCCTTTTCAAAAACTGTCTCCCTCCCTCAAACACTCTTGACTCCAGCTGGATCTTTGCTAGGGCACAGAGATTTTTCCATCTTTGAGTTAGCTAAAGTTATTCTACCTCCAGGTAAGTGGAGCCTTAGAACCTTCTTCACTAGTCTTCCCTTTTTCTGTTGGGAAAGTTGGTTTGGTTAGGGTTTAACCCCACACTTCGTCTTGTTCTATTTTTTTTCCACGTTTCAGCTTACCACTCTAGTTACTAGAGCTATGGTGCTCCTTAGCTTTGGGTATGTTTGCTTTTGCTGTCCTAAATCCAGGTAAGGGAAGCTAGGTTTTTAAGTTTAAAGTTATTCTTGCATGTTTATGTTCTGTTATATGTTGTGGGTGCTTGAATGGTGTTTTAAATCGTGTGCCAATGGCTGGCTTGAACTCTTTGGATGTGATCTTGTGTTATTTTTTTGCCCTGCATACGTGAACAATGGGGGAGAAATGATATTTCTGCCCAAGCGAGCTCGTCTCGCCTAGGCGAGAATAGCAGAAGCTCGCCTAAGGTTTTCCCTCGAGCGCTCGCCTAGGCGGCCCATTCGCGTTTTGAGCGACACACCGTCTCGCTTAGGCGAGAAGGCCTTGCCTAAGGAGAGCTTGTGAAATCTCCCAGGGGCTGCTGTTGCAGTCTCGCCTAAGCGAGAGCCTGCAGCTTAAGCGAGGCAACTTCCCTTGCCCGAGTGAGGGCTCCTAGCTTGAGCGAGGCTAGTGCATTGGTGCGTCCTGACACTGTTTTCTTGAATGGTTAGATGATTTGTTGCATGTTTTGTCTAGATTACTCTTCCTAAACATGATGTACGTGAATATGCTTAGTTGTTAGAATCCTATGAATGAGATTGGCATGCTTGGTATGAGATTGATCGTGAAATTGTGGGTTGGTGGTGTTTTAACATGAGAGTTGGATGAATGAAATAAAAGTAATGGAAATGGTATGAGAAACATGGTTTTGGTTGTGAGATAGCGTAATTCCATGAGTCTCGTGGGGAGATCTCATGGTGGTGTGGAGTGTATATAATTAGGATAAGGATTCAAGTAATGATCACATCCCGAAACTCTAAAGGATCAGTGAGTCTCATGTAGAGCAAACTGATCCAAGTGATGAGAGTAGCGGGAGACCCTAGTCTTTGGCAGAATAATGACCTTAGATGCTTGAAGGCTAACCTTGTGTGTGGTAGGGTGAAACCCATTGACAATGGCTCTGCAGAGCAGTAGAGGTCACCACAAGGGCAAGCGTCCAGTGAATCCGATCTTATTATATTTATCCGAATAATTGAGAGTCATATTGTCCTGCTTGCTTGCCATAACATGATTCAGTGTGCCTAATGTGTTGTATACTTGGAATTGTTTTAAGTACCTGATTGTTATAATATGTTCAAATAGCTTACCCTTTCATTTTCGTGTTCGTGCTTGTCTTTCTTTTTTTTTTGCGATGATCACCTTTTGGTGGGAGCAGATGAGAGAAACGTTCAAGGTGGGTCTGGTGGTAGCAGCAGTGCAGCTTAGAGTATCCTATTTTTTGTGGCTCTTAGGAGTAGTTTCACGGTTATGGGCCTTTTTGTAACAGTTGTCCTAGTGGGAACCCCTTTTGCAAACTGTTATACTGTCAGCTTTTAGACTCTATTTTGTTCATGGCATGGTAGTATGTCTAAGCTTCCTTCCCAGTACTCTTAAGGATGACTGTATCAGTTAATTTTCTTATCCTGTTCATCTGATTGCTCCTTTAGTATTATAATTTTGTGATGTTTTATTAAGTATATCTATTATATTTAAATGGGATGTGTGACAATTAAAAGTAAAATAAAAACTACAAAAGAACTAAAAAATAATATAAAATGGTATAACAAATTCATCTAACCATTCAATGATTAAGAACCATCTTAATATATTTTAAACACTTATATTAATTACATACGAATAATTTCAAATTAGAAATAACTATTCAAAACCCTCAATTCAAAATCAAAACCATATAATTTAGTTCACTATAACTCCATCCAATTTTAATTAAGAGACAAAGTCAATACAATCTAAAAAATAAAAAATAAAATCAATTCAATATACATATAAATAACTATAATTAATTAGCTTTGCTCTTCGTATCGTGAGATAACTTGCCTTCTAAACAAAATAACTCGGATTTTGAAAGTTTTAATCCATCCTAACCAACTTCTTCCTTTGATCATGTCATCATTATATTCTTCCTTTGTAGTTGATTAAATCAATTAAGATTTATCTTCCAAAAATTCTAAAAATAAAATTACACTAAAAAAAATACAACTTACCCAAATTTTGATAGAGTATTTTGATTAATTGACTATTTACCTCTATATGATATATATATATATATATATATATATTATTTGTAAAAGAAATACCAATCAATTGAAAATTAAATTCTCTAATTAATTTTAGTAAAATCATATCTATGATATAATAAAAGCAAATACTACACTAGTTTATATTGAAAAATAAGATAAAAATATTTTATACTTTTAATTTCTAAATATTATTTTTTCCATTTTGATTATCAACTATGATTATGATTACGGATATAAAAAACTTCATACTTGTAAGTATTCATAGATAAATTACACAACGGATAAAAAATAATATTGTAAATAAATATCTTTCAAAAATAACGAGTATGTGTATTTTTGTACATACGTATATATCCACTATATTTTAATTTAAATTAAAAAATTTTAAATATTAATATATTAATTTTGAATGAATTATTTTTCATTAATTAATTTTAAAATATATTATTTTTTATAAACTATTATTTAAATAAATTATTTTGACTTTGTATAAATGATATGTATGATGTTTTATTTGAATTTATAATTAAAATATATAATTTAATATTAAAAAAATAAAAATACTTACCTAATACTCACTGACTTTTATTAGATATTAATAAAAAACACAAATATCCGCATAACCATAACGAATTTACAAACAAATATACAACATATACGAACATATACGAGACTATTTATCCTACGAATTTTACTCGTATCCTAACCATTCCATCCTAACCATTCCGTTCCCCAATCTGGATAATATTCCGACTAGATATCAACAGAAAAAGGGGCAAAATTAAAGATTTCAAGATTTTTTATCTGATTAAAAACATTTCTCTAATAAATGACTAAAAACTTGAATCACACGTGTCGTCAGGTAAAAAGGATGAAACACATGCGAGTGAACAGAAGAGAGGGTGAGGTTATCAAATTGCAGCTTCTCCTTGGAAAAGAAGATACAGCTTTGGAGAGAGGAACGACAAGACAGGGACAGGTCTCGTGGCGGTGTTGTAGTTTGTTCAATTACCTTAACAAACAACAAGCACAAACCAACCCGAAACCTTATTTTTCAGTATCTTTTCTCGTACTGTATTCATTTCTTCGCACAGCACAATTTCATTCATGTCTTTGAGAACCTGGTTATTTGTCACAACTCTAACTTTAGTACTCACTTACCCAATTAACTATTTCATCATCATATGTTAAAAAGCTCTCAACTTTAAAGCTAACAAAAAAAAAAGCTCTCTGGGTAAGAATAAAGCAGCAGCTAAACTGATCTTCCGGGTTGCAATTGGAATGCTGAACTTCTCTCATGTTCATCAGTGAATCATTGGTATCTTCCTCGTGATCTTTGTCTTTATACCAGGTAAAAATATTTTTTTTATTACTACTGCTGTTGTAATCTTTTCTCCATGAATCATTAATGCTTTAAGTTTTGTTTTAAGGTTTCACTTTTTACTTTCACTGTCGTCTTTGATGTGCCTTAATCAAGATCTGATCATTTGGGTTGCGGACACGAAGATTATAATTCGTTCTCATTTTCCTCAGTTCCATTTCTTTGAACTGATATTGTAATTGGGTTAAGTGCTGAACTATCTCGCCTTAAATTTTTTGCTGTAGCAGGTCGCTCATGTCATACAGGTGGTTCAGAATTTGGTTGCTAGGCATTTAGTTTAACACTGTTCTTCTGATTCTGCCACAACATGTGAGTTTCATCTCTTGCTGAGGTCACTTTAATTATCCTATGTTGGATGATGTTTTATATAGAACAAATTCTGAGTCTTGTGATGGCAACTTTTTTTGTGTGTTGTTGATCAATTAACTTGGACTTCCCTTGTGAAATTATATATACAGTGGCTAACAGTCTTATGCAATATGGAATCCATGTTTTAGTTTATAGTACTATATTATGTGGTGCTATTATGCTTATTCTCTGTTTGGTATTCAATTTGGATTAATTATTATTTAAGGTTATATTTTGTCTCTTTGCTGATAGATCTCGTTTGTTTCTAGTTAGCGAAAGTGGATCTAATTTAGTTTCAATTGATATTTACTCTGATCAATGTTTGCTTTCTAGTCTGAAGTATCTTATCAATTTTATATTTTATTGAATTATGACATTTTTTATGCAGAAAAAAGAAATGGCAGCTTTGGTCATTGCTGCAACAAGCGAGAAACTAGCTGAAACTGATTGGATAAAAAATATTGAAATCTGTGAATTAGTCGCTCATGATAAAAAGTACCCCACAAAACTTTATTTTCGTTATGCGACGTTCAAGTTTTGTGGTATCATAAATGTGCCCAGAGTAAACCTGGGCTACAAGTAATGTGGATGTTATTGACCATCCTTTTTTTTTCCTCTGAATATTCAGGCAGGCTAGAGATGTCGTCAAAGCTATAAAAAAGAGGTTGGGTTACAAGAACCCTAATATTCAACTTTATGCAGTCTTGGTGAGTATAGCAACTCATGAATTTGTCTGTTTATAGTATTTTATGTGAATTTTCTAGATAGTGTTCACTACACCCACAACTTATATGAAGATAATTTGGCATGACATTTTTCAGCATACCTTAAATGAAGATTGGCTATGCGATTTTCTCTTTTTAATATTTCTATTACTTAGTTTCTTATACGACTGTGTAGTACTAACTTGTGTATCATCTGTTGATTTTCTAGTTGCTAGAAATGTTGATGAACAATATTGGAGATCATGTTCACCAGCAGGTGATTGATACAGGAATCATCCCTATTCTTGTAAAAATTGTGAAGAAAAAAGTGAGTTTTCTCCACAGACTATTGTTCTTTATCAAAGTTATTTTTTCTTACTCCCTGTTTCTCTCTCTCTCTGTTTTTCTCTTCTTCTTTGCATACAGTCAGATTTGCCTGTAAGGGAGCGGATATTTCTGCTACTAGATGCCACACAAACATCCCTTGGTGGTGCTTCTGGAAAGTTCCCACAGTATTATAATGCATATTATGATTTGGTGGTAGGTACAGATACGTGAAGTACAACCCTGAGATTTCCTTATGATTCTGATATATATATTACTTGATTAGTAAGTGGCAGCTAGACTATTGTCTTAGCAAGTATGAAAAGAAGTGAAGTAATTTAGGCATTATGGGTTTTATAATGTGAGGTTTTAGTTTTTACTAGAAAGAGTAATGAAGTAAGAAGCTGATATTGCACACCCTATTCTTGAATTCATGTTTGAAGAAGGTAGTTAGTGCTGACTTGCATATGCTGAATTTGGGTATGGTCACCAGTTCATATGGTAGTCTTTGATTTTGGTTTATGAAATGCAATTATAAATTTGTAAAGGTTATATTAGAAGTTTGTATGAAGTGGGAAGAATGATATCAAATTTTTTAGGTTAGTAGATGATGGTATTTTTCCTTTATTGGTGGCCCATAAATATGCTGTGAATTCCCTTTCAAAGACTTTGAGAATCTGCAATTTTTTCTATTAAATTTCTCTTTCTGATATTTTTTCTACCGGAATTATAGACAGTCATGACTCTCGCATCGCCTTTCTCTCTGTGTGTGTGTGTGTGTGTGTGTGTGTGTGTGTGTGTGTGTGTGTGTGTGTGTGTGTGTGTGTGTGTGTGTGTGTGTGTGTGTGTGTGTGCGTGTGTGTGTGTGTGTG
>Ga0099822_1001813_pt1 | contig 25649 bp, 12 predicted proteins | sample CowpeawhiteBW_FD_76839 | JGI IMG/M metagenome (GOLD analysis project Ga0099822, IMG submission 76839) | Root nodule microbial communities of legume samples collected from California USA - Cow pea white BW | ecosystem: Host-associated > Plants > Roots > Nodule | place: USA: California | collected... | reverse complement strand
TTCTGTCGAGGGTGGCTCTGAAGTCGTTCCCTTAGCTTCTGCTTCTGGATTTACGATTCTAGCCACCCACCCCACCACTGCACTGGTTCCAGAGTTTGTCATCTTGAACCTTTGTTGGATGAATGCCATAGCTTTTTCTGGCATATCAAAACCTTCTCTTTGTCAACTCCATACTCGGTCGTTTCTTTGCGACATATCCATCGCATGCCCTTGCCAACAGTAGCAATGGCATCCACAAAATAAGAGGACTCTCGAATGAGAGCATGGCCACCAGGTCTTAAAATTCGGTCCATCTCCAACAAAACATACTTCATTTCACATCTGTCAATGTAACAACTATTGTCAGAAACATATTCAACAATCCAAGTTTAGAGTGATAAATGGAGACAAATCAAGTGGTGTATTTTTCCACTTACAACTACACATAGATCTATTATAGAGCAACAGTCAGCAAGTTCAAATATATAAGATTAAGGGAGCAAAAATATTTTTTTTTCAGATACTTATAATAATTTTAACAAAATCAGAGGTGCATCTACACACCCTGGTGTACACGCAGGTCTGCCACTAGTTAGTCATGTTTGTGTTGCTAATGAGAGTAAACAAGATCACATATTCACCTGTGGTTTTCTGCAGAGAAGTATCCATCAAGATGAAGGAGGTCATAGGTTCGAGGATAGGTTGAAAAAGCCTCACACCTACCAAATAGTAAAATTCAAATAAATATCATACCATAGGAAAGGACACACATACATCCATAAATAATAACCTCATGGTTGATGATGAGAGGTTCAAAATTACCAGTCATGCAAGGTTCCAATAAGGCCTCGATCATAAACCACAGGGAGTGTGTTGAGACCATAAGATGAGACCACATTCATGACCCACAGAGGATCATTGATCAAGGCTGCAGCAAAAGCTCCATACACTGTATTCATGTCCATAACATTTCTTATTTTATCAGTGCCAAGCTCAGGCAGCAGCTTCTTGTAGTGCTGAATGCGTTTTTTCCACTTGCCATCGTCATGGTTGAAAGTACTAATACTAGCACTAGTGCTAGCACCATGAGCAACTGCGATTCTTTCCGGGGTAGCATGCAACCGTTCAGGCCATTTAGGCATGTATGTGAGAACAGATTTCTTGTGTTTTGGATCTGGAACCACAAAACAAGGACGAAGTGGAGTGTACCACGCTGAATCTGGATCAATGCTGTCATCACACTTTGGTGGGTAGTTCCCTTTAGGAAGCTTATCATAGCAACTGTTGTCTTTAGCCTTCTGCCATACAGCAATGTCCTCCTTTTTATTGTACAATTTAAAGCACATTGATGTCAGTAAATTCTGCAGCTTATTATAATCTGATTTTTGCTCCTCAGCAGTTGTGTTCCATCCGCGCCACCTGTGCTCGTAGTTCACAGGTGGACCAGACAAAACCCAAAATCCTCCGGGACGAAGGATACGGTGTATTTCCATGAGATAAATACCACCTGAAAGCATATGAGAAAAAATTAGAGTGAACTTAGATAAACTTGAATTGAATTGAATGCCTGAGTTTATGTAAAATATTAGCTAGAGTATGAGAGCCATATTGCATATCATATCATACATGATCATTGATCACTAATCAACCGAGGAAAACATAATTATTATATGTGGTGGCTTCACATTAATTAAGTGCAAAGTACTACTAAATTGAATAGCATAAATAGGAACGAATTCTGTTTGATTGATAAAATCCAATTTGCACAGAAGAATTACCGAATTCCGTCCATGGGATAAGGCATCTAGAGCAATGAGCCATATCAAAGGAGTTTGAGGGGAAAGGAAGTCTCTGTGTAGAAATGACACCAAGAATAGCTGGGATACCACGCTCTAGAGCAAACTGAACTTGAGCTTCATGGTTATCTCTTGGAGCAAGAGAAACTGTTAGAATCCCCCGATCCAACAAATCACCACCCCAGCTAGCAACCTACAATAAATCAGAGTTAAGTAGATTAATTGATGCACAACCTTTTTATCACATTGAAGTTTGTAATTGAAACTAAATAGAATTAGTGTATTTGATGCTTAAGAAAGAATCTTGAGAATTTTTATTTTGCACTGCCATTAGCTAAACGAAATAAACAGCTCAAGAAAAAGAGTGTATGAGTAAACTCACCCCACAACCAGTATCAATGGCAGTTCTCACTGTCCCATCTTTCATTTCTGGGATTAGTTCTTGCATCATATCAACATATTCACCAACACCATTGGGAAACATAGTACCCCCACCAGGAAACAAGAATTTCTCCCCTTCCTTGATCAACCAATGCTGGTTAGACTTCTGCTTGTTGATCCAGTCATAGGGCACATTCCTGACATTAATGTAACAGAAAAGTTGAAGTGGATTACATTCATGACACTTAACTCATTTCAACCTTTTGCTATTTAAACTCATAAAGCATATAACATTATACCTGTACCAACACTCATCTCTGCTCTTTGGCCATCTGATTGGCGGCTTGTATCCATCTGGTGGAGGAACCAAGCATTCTTTCCTCTCAAAAATCGGAGGGCAATGTCGTTCTAACAAAGTAAGCCGGTACAGGCCATATTTTCTCCATCTCTGCAAAATTATGCATGCTCAATCAACAATGAAAATTCTTCTGCAAATCCTAAAGCATCAGCAAATGAATACCATTTAATACCTTTGGATCTGTGCATGGGGTGTAGTCTTGATAGTCCAAGCCACATTCAGGGAAAGTGATGGTTCTCATCAGCAGAGAACCTGAGGTTTGCATAGGAGTATCAAGGGCCTTCTGAATGGTTTTGACCACAACCCCATCCTTTCCAGAACAAAAGATTCCTCCCAGATAGAAAGAAAGGCCACATAGAGCAATTAAGGTGACTACAAATGTCAGAGTCCGGTTCTTGTTTGGGAGGTTGATCGGTTTTCCATCTTTATGCTTCATGTTCCAACAAATATTCCACTATCTGCAAAAATACAACACACAAAATTTCAGTGCAATGCAGCTTTGCCATTTTCTCCACCTACACATACATGCATTTTGTTTATACTTTCAATTACAAAACAGTGTCAGAATCAGAAATCGTCATTCTTCAATCACCAATGATTGAATAAAAAAAAAAAAGGAAGCCTGTAACTTAAAAAAGCCACTCTAACCACCACCCCTTACAATAAAGAAACACCATCTCAAAAATTACCCTCTAAGAAGTTACACCATCTAACTCGAGAAGCCAAAGAAGGAAAGGCCACTACTATTCAGATCAACCACCACATGATCCAAAAATCCACTCACCATGACAGATCCAATTTTGGAAAAGAAAAAAGAAAAAAAATGGCAAAGAGGAAAAGGAGATTGATGATTAATTCCAGCTGGTCAATACTCCTCACACAGTCACCAAGCATTAAAACGACAAGGGGCAAAAAGTCATGGAGTGTAAATATACGAAATCTGATACTGCTACCGACACTAGTTGCTTTCCATTTCGTGTCGCATTGCCTTTAAGATGTTCACATGACTCTGGGACCCAGCAATAATCGTTTCCAACGTTCCTTGCGAGAACCATTCCACACAAACGGGGGCATAAGGAAACGCTGGATCTCACACCATACTGTGTCATATTCTCCTCTACGTAAGAGATAAGCCAATCTCAAAATTTACCTCACACGTAAGAAAAGATCTATCGTGCATGTGTCAGTGATTCCCGATCCACTGTGTTCTGTCTCAAGGTACATCCACCAATGGCTATGCAAGTAGTGTGACCAGCCACAAAATTACAAAGACAGGACAACCCCATGACAGAAACAAGGTCTGATGATTTCCCAGTTCGAAAACAAGAAAAGAAAAATATCATTTTGAAAAGAAAAAAAAAATCTTTTTCAACAATCTAAGAACTGAGTGTACATAATAATAACTCACTCACAAAGCCCGTAAATTCAACTTGACTAATGATTATCTTAGAAATACATTTGTATCAAGCACTGCAAAAAACTCTTTTTTTTTTATGGTCCTGCTTGCTTCAGTTCAAGTAGGATTGCGTGGTGTGAAAGATTATGTCATCTCTAACAAAACAAAACAAAAAAAGAAAAAACTTATCCTACTGAACAAAACCAAATTACGTATATCACATACATCACGGCAATGATTAAACTTAATGATAAAATGAGAAGAGGAGAAAACCCACCCCAGTCACCAGGACGAGCGTTCAGAACGTTCAAAGATGGCAAATAGAGACTTGAGAAGAAGAAAAACATAGAGAACAAAGTTTGTTTGTATTATTCAACAATCCAAGAGATCTAGATTTGGAAGAAGGTAAGAAAAAGAGAAAAGAGAGAAAGCAGAAAAAACAAGGAAAGAAAGAGAAAAGTAGAATGAATGGGGGTGTACCGTTTTACTCTGATCTGGCAGACCCTGGATTCTGGTTGACAGAATGTGAAGACGCAAAAGGGTGTTACCTAAAACAGTGGCATGGAATGTGAAGGTGGGTGAGAGAAGAAGAGGATGTGAAGGGCTAAGGTTGAAGGTACCAACCAAAGAGTCAGATTTGGATGTGAAATTGAACTAAACATAGATCAACCATTTATATAACTATTTGTTGGCCATGTGCCTCACTCTCTCCTCTGTTTCTTCCACTTTCTTCTTTCCTTCCCCCATCTAATCTAATAATTAATAATTAATACTCAGAAACATGAAAAAACCAAAGTTACCATCAAATAAAGGTTAATGTTTTTGTTAGTACTGCTTTGAATGTAATTATTAATTGCATAACAATAACAATTCCGTGTTGACCATGAGACCGCAAATCCAGTGACACCAAAGAGATATCTTACGTTAGTAGAAAATTTTGGTGCCCTTGGTATAATCAGTAAATCATGCGTTTTCGGAAAGTTTCACGCTCTTTTTCCTGCAACATCGTTTTCGGAACAGAAAAAAAATCTAACTTTTTTAAACTTACAATGAATGTTTTACTGAGATAAAATATCGTGTTGTTTTTATTAAATTATTTGATATAGTAAATAATAATATTTCTGATCAAAGCAGTGCATTACCTTTCATTTTCAGAAAAACTTTTATAACTAATTTTAAGGATTTTATAATAAATAAATTAAACCGTTTTAGTTATTACTAAGAATTATAATTTAAAAAATTATGACTTTCAAATATTAAAAAATATCCATCAAACAACCCTTAATTTCATCCAATGGTTCAAAGTGAGTAACTCTATACAGATCTTGTGTGCAGAATGAAATAAATTCATTCTAAGTCATTTCATGGGGATTGAATGGTAAATAATTTTGCAGCTTAATCTGCCCAAGCTACAGTATTCAATCTTTTTCTCTCTTTTTTTCAAATTATGGTATTCCTGAAAACCTAAACTTTTTTTTTAACGAATATTCATTCATATAAAAAATTAAATATCTGATTACTTATTTAAAAAATTAAATTAAATTATTTATCAAGCATGTAATAATATCATTAAAGCAACTTTCCATCTAAATTTGTTATAACGGTTTTCTAATTATAGTTTTATCTTAAATGTTATGATAACGGATATAACAAATCAATTTTTATTATATTAATCCGTTTATTATTGTACAAAATTAATGTGAAAACTTTTTACTAGTAGTAATAAAAAGCTAGTATTTTATTACATGAAATACTTTTATTCAATTTTATTAGATAAATTTTGTGTGAATTTAATAGAAAAAAAATAATGTTTTATCATCATACATTTTGGTTAAAAAAAAATCCATCTAATTAAGAATTGTCTGTGGATTATTTTTATAAGTATTATAAAATTGTCATATAAATTAATCTATGATTTAATGAAAGTGTTAAATACAAATTGATATACTTAGTAATATTTCCGTATAATTGGCTTAGTAATAAATAACATTTGAAGAATATAAGAATAAGAAATGTAAACATTTATAGAGCCACCTCCATAGTGGTTTTCTTGGTGTTGGCAAATAAAAAACCATAACTCTCTTCATTCATCGACTATGACTGATGTCTCACTTACCTTTTGCAGTGTGGAAAACTTTATGCTGAGATGGTGATTTGTACGACATTTATTTTCAATGTTCTTCTTTAGCAAGAAGAATCATGTTTATAATTTAAAAACAAAAAAAAAAAAAAAAACTATTATATAGAATTGGAGTTAATTATATTGACCATGTTGTGTATAATTTCAATGCTAATGTAGGGTTATTATGTATATAAGATACAATTCAAGATGTGATTAGTTATTACTATTATAATTTCAATCTTAAATTTTTAAATGGAAAAATAAATGTATATTGCAATTCATTTGATAAACCTTAATAAATAATTTTTTTAAGTATATTCTACAAAGAAATAAAAACAAACTGAAAATATATTTCTAATAGTGTAAATAAGTTAATTTTAATTTTGGTATTGTTAAAAATATCTTTTTATTCCTATAAATTTTGAAATCATTTTTTATTTTTTTTTATAAAAATGAATTAGTTTTATTTTTAGTTGAATTTGGATTCTATGCGATTTGTTTTTTAATATTCATTTGTTATGCTTTCAAATATATTAAAAATAATATTTTGAAACATATTTAAAAAGTTAATATATTAAAATCAATATATTAGTAAGACCCAAACAGCATCAAAATCTTATAAAAATGTTGAATTCGTATTAGTTTATGTAAACTTTTTTCTTTAATTTATTATTTCAGATATTGAAATAATTATTTTGTGTGACATTGTAATATCATATCACAACATTCACATAGTCAATTTAGAAGTACAAGGTTCATTCAACATATACACATTCAATACCACACAATACTACCATCAAAACATGTGATTCTCAATTTTGAACATAATTTTTTTACATTGATCAGAATCAAAACTCAATCATTATATGAATCAATTTTTTTTTATATGGAATAACAATGTATGAATCATGAAAAAACGAATCAAGAAATTATTATCTTGCTTGCGCATTTTATAAGCTACGAAATGTGTTGAGAGAAGAGATTAATAACATGTTGACAAAACCTATGTAAATAAAATAGTTGAATACTCATATCCTATTTAGATCTAAATCATGATTAGTTTGTGTGAATATAGCGGAGACCACAAGAAACATCTACAATTGTTCATTTCCTATAGAGCTACAATCATCATTAAAAATTTCACAAACCAAACTCATTCTTCATGCTTCTCATCATAACAACCACTCTAACACTGATATAGTTTCTATTATTTCACAAATTTCATATTTAGAAGTTTCAAAAATTTACATTTTATCTCAAGTAAAAAATTAAACCAAATTTGGAAACCAAAATTATTTATTTTTATCCTAAAGTTTTTTTACATACCTATTTTTTCTTGAACCATGTTATAATTTTTCTAAACAAAGTTGTATGCAATTTGGTGATAAAATAATGGTAATAAAATAATAAGTCATTCTAAGCCAAAAATCAGATTGGATCTACCTTATGGCATGCCCGCAAAAGTTGACACTTCACAAAATTAAGTTCACTGCCGACACCAAACAGCGAATTGAATGAAAACTGTTTACGTTCATATTTAATTAGGAAGATGCATGTATATCAGCAAGTAAAAAACAAAGTTAATCTTAAAGTATAAGCTTTAAAGACAATTTTTATTGTAAATTGATTTTATTTTTAATTAAAATAGATCTGTTACAATCTCTCTCATGTCCATGTATTAAACATGAAATCAAATAAAATTTAACAAACCTTTATCTATATAATAAATTTTAACAATTATAATATCATGTTATAAATGACTTGAAGGTGAAGCTGGTCTAAGATTAATAATTTTCAAATATCACAATATATTTTTTCATTAGATTGTGAATCAAACGATTATTAGGAATTTAAAATAAATTTAAAGTGTCACATCAATAAAAAATAATCAATATATAAATAATAATAAAATTTTGTTACCAACTAATTGAGATATTTACAGGAATCACAGAGGTTATTGAATATGAATTAAGCATCGGGAAGAAGAACGAGCACGAACATCATGGATGGATACAACCTCAGCACTAAGAACACAATTAATAATTGCATATACGAGGACGTGGCAGAGTGGTCTCACGTAGTCACGTTCCTAAATTCGTTAATTAATAATCCTGTCCTGACGGTGCTGCTTGCTATGCTGCACCCATCACCTTTCTGCATTTTAGTATTATAACATTACTCACTCACCTCCATCAACAACTCTTTCTTCTTGAATTCTGTGAGACAGACACGGTTTTTTTATTGTATTCTGTAATGCTTTTTGCTTGTGTTCCTCAAAACATGTTGCTGCCATTATAATTGAGTTAACAGTAGCAAATATACTTTAGAGAAAAAAGGAAATTAAGAAAGCAGAAAAAATGGGAAAGAAAAGAAATGGAGGATCTGGTTTTTGACTTGGTTTAATTATTGGCATGTCACTTCTTCTCTTTCGTCAACACTCAGCACCGACTTCATGGTCACTTTCGAATGTGGGAATTGGCACTTTCATTTATTGTTTATATTCTTTTTCAACCAAATTGCAGTCTGGTGTAAAAATAAAATTTGAGGAATTTCACCAAACTCGTAGTTTATAAATTTTCTTTATGGGTTTATCTCTACAAGTCTAATGGTGGTGTTGTGATTCTTTGCAATTACAGAAGTTATTGTTTTGACTTACAGATCAATGTCTGACATTGTGAATAATCGGTAGGTCAGAATAAAATTTGTGAATTCATACACATATCATATATTTTCACATTTTAATAACAGTCATTTGGTTGAACAAGTTGGTGTGTTTTTCTTATATGTTATTGACTTATAATTTGTGAGTAAATATTTTTTAAAGGTTTTTTCTTTTAAATTATTGAACAAGAAGTATAATGAGAGTATATTCATCATATTGTACGGTTTTAAAGGATAATATATATCTTTAAATAGGGAATGTTTCTTCATAAGAAGTTTTTATAATGAAAATTTAATAGTCTGTCCTTTGAGGTATAGTGAGAATTGTGAATAAAAAATTCATTCATAAAAAAAAATACTCAATTAAAATAGATTCACATTTAACACTTCTTTCTTTTTTTATCAATTAAAAAATGTATTCTTATTTAATAAATAAAGAGAAAAAAGAATAAGTTTAATAAAATTTTACATTTCTCGCATTTAAATATTTTTAATTGAATTTTTAGTTTATATTTTTTAATTAAATTTATGTAATCATAAAACCGGTAGGTAATTATTGATAACCGCAAATTCCTTGATAAATATTTGTCCATCAATACTAACGAATGTTAATTGTTAATAAGTGTTACATTTTGATATTCTCCTTTGACCTCTCTTTTTTTTTTCATCTTCCACCTTTTCACTTCCTCATCCTCTCTTCTTTGCCCTCCTCCCCTTCCGTTGTTTTCGTCGCCAATGTGTTTGTTGTTATCGCTTCCAACTCTTCCTTTTCCTCTTCCTCTCCTTGACAGTCACGTTGTAGAGACATTGTTACACCACCTATGTCGCGACTCCTCCTCTTTCTCTTTCTCTTATTTCTCCTACTCCTTTTTTTTATCTTATCTTCTTCCTCTCCCACGTCTTCTCTTAATACATAAAAAGAAAAACATCATTACACTTAGTTAGTGCAAAATTTGTCACTCACCTTATTAATAAATTTATTGACGAAAAAATTTGTCAATAATAGAAATTAAAAGTTATTGACAAACCTTACCAACGAAATTGAATGTCGAATATATTACTAATGCAATATAAATTTTAATATAGATCTTATCTACAGATTAATTATCGACTGAATCTGTCATAATTTGAATTCTAAAATTTGTTGGTAAGTTTGGATTTATCGACGGATTTATTTTCATCGATAGAAAATCATCAATAATTACAAAAATTCTTGTAATATATCTTGTACTATTATTTTGCATATTTGTCTTTACATGTTAAAATATGTAAGATTTTGTGATCAATATAAAATAATATTATAGTTAATATAAAATAACAAGTTACTTTTATTGTTTTCATTAAAAAAGTGTTGAATAAAGAGGATATTATCACCATCTAACGATAGTGGTGATAGTTGTCTCTTAATCACCATAGGTGATGACATAAAAATTATAGAGGATGACAATTTTATCATCAAATATGTTTTCAATTAAAGTAATAAAAATCTTTTGTGATTTTATAATAACTACAGTGTCATTTTATATTAACAAATAAATAAAAGTCAAATTATTATAAAAAAGAATAAAAATAATTAAATGTATATCTTAGAAATGAATTATAAATTAAGGATAAAAAAATATTATAATTTCTTTATATTACTTAATAAAATATAGGTGTTTTTTATATTACCTAATCTAAAAATACGTATGAAAATAGGTAGTGATATAGGTAGTGATATATATATATTTATATATATATATATATATATATATATATATATATATATATCAATTTAAAAATCGAATATTACTGATAGTTGGTTGTGATTTTTTTAGTAAACATTCATAAGTTGCACTTTTTTTTTCTTTTGTTTTTATATTGTTAAACATAACAATCTGAGTAAATCTATATAATTTAATTATAAGAAAAAAAATATTTTACAAACCGCCAGTGCATTAGTGTTATCTCTTAACTTATAAAGTTAAAAAATAGTAATAATTGTCAAATGAGTTAATTTTAAAAATCAGGGAAATTAGTGCGCTCTCTAGCTAACCCAAACATACACTAACTTCATATTTCACAACAACGTGACCTCTTTTGTGATTAAACCAAATTAGTCCATTATTAAAGAAATAAATTATCTGACCACAATAACTATTGATTGCTATAAGTAATAATTAAAATGATTAAATTTGATTATCATCATCAGAAATTGTAAGTTGACTTACAGATCACAAAAAAACATATACATATAGTAGACTGAGGTTTGATTTGAATTGTTAAGACTCGAGGAAAACAATAGTTAAAGATTAAATACTTATGGATTTTTCTTTGATGAAACGGGTGGAATTAGACTTCATTGAATTTTAACTATAATTCCTATATATGAATGTTAAATTATTTTTGTTTATAAATTTGTATAATAGATTATTTAAACTGTTTAGGTGAAATAATAAATAAATAAAATAAAGTCAAAGGTTTAGAAATTAGAAACTAGTGCATCTAAAATACCTAACACCGCGTGGAAAATACAGCTACACAAATAGTGTCATTATGTGCCAATTGGAAGCGTATTTGAAAAGCATTACATATCTCAAATCTTAGTTTTCTTTATGCCAATAAAATACACTGAAATTTTTTGCCTATCCAAATTCTTAAATTGACCATACAAATTTCAATTTTCCTTAGAAAAATAAGCCCTTTTCTTTTGCAATTTGATAAAGAAAAATGGAAAATTGCAAAGGGTAGAAGAAGATTCCACCACCGACGTTAATGTGTGCCACTCGTGACTACTTTATTCCTTTCTTGGGTTATGTCTGTTTATTTGGTGTAAGAACATGCACTTTTCTTGTTATGCAACATTCACATTAATTACAGAATCATGTGAGTGACAGATATAGTACAAATAAATAAACTGTGTTTTCTTCAAAATTCATCAAATTATTATACTCCACACCATAAAAATATTAAATTAAAGAGTAATATATTGTTTCCATTTTCTTTTTCACTTTTAGCTTTTATCTTTATCCTTTTTTGTAGGTCAATTTATAAGCTTTTTTTTTGTGTGGTCCAAGTAGGTTCTATGTGTAGCTTTTTCTACTCAAATCCAACTAAGGTTCTTCTTTTGACTCCATTTTAGACTATTAAACCTAATCTGCCACAATCGTTGGAACTTGAAGTTGAACCACCCTAATCACCGATCTCCCCAATTTGCTAAATAGTCAATTTTTCATAGTCTTATAATTTTTTTTTCTCTATATAAAGTGCCCTTTAAAATTTTAAATTGATTTTTCCATAAAGAAAAAATCGTGTCATTTATATAATCCTCTTTATGCTCACATGTTAAATATAATATTTAAAATGAGTTTTTGCACTTCACCCAAAACAAATTATAGAAATTGTGATAAAAAAAGCTTAATAAGTTGTATTTTAGATTGGGACAAATTGAATTGTGATAAAAAATATTCTGAATAAGTCACAATTTATTTTAGAAGTATTCAAATTCAATTTAACATAGAAACAAAAAGAGAAAACATTGAAAGAATAGTTGATTAGGTAAACTAAAAGTTTCACCAATTGGCAAAAGGTAATAGTAATTAAAAGGTGAGTATTGAGTGGAACTCTACCAGTGTATTTGCTTTAACATCAGAAAAAGGTGTACTTTAGTTAATATACCATTACCCTTCTTCATTAACATTTCTTTTATGTTTTAGTTATGTTAGTTTCTTATCACAAAAAACTTGGATTTTTAAATGAACTAATTTAATTACATAAACTCTATAATTTCTTGAGTTATGATAGAGTACTGTACTTGATTATGGTACTCTGGAAAAAAATAAGATAAGTTGTGTCTTAAAAGCACTTACAAATGCTACAATAACAAATCTACTATAAAATTGATTTTTTTTATGAAGTCAAACTTTACCTAATTCAGGTTCCAATCATGTTAAAATTCTAGATTCTCTAGTGTAGAACTATCTAACTTTGCTTGTGATATTATATTATATTATATCCTTTGTTTGGATTTGTGAAATATTATACCAATGGATTAGACTTGTAAATTGGGCCAAAACATTAATGGTTTTATGTAAAAATCGACCCGGTTCAATACTATTTTACACTTTGGCCCACCGGATGAAATCAAACCATCTAGTATAATAACTTCTATAAGAACTAATTTATTTTAAATGATATTTTAAATTAATTTTTAAAAATCAAAGTTATTTACTAACCTCATTGGAGTTGTTTCAATAAATGCTTCACTATTAATTAGAATTATTTATTAGAATATATTAAGTGGAACTTACTAGTTAAAATGTAAAAGTCATACAAATTTATAATAATAACATAAAAAATTATAAATTATTATCATCATAAAAATATTACTATTTTTAAAATATCTAATACATAAGTCAAACCCTAATCCGTAATTTAAACTAAAATATGAGTGCATCATAGGTAATAAAGTATTTAAAAGGATGTATTAAATAGTGTTCTTTACTACATTTTTTTTTTTCCTGCTAAGGTATCATTAATTGCAGATGATGCGTTTGGACCAGGGTAAATAGATTCTAAAAATTTATGTTAGTATTAAGTTATTTTATTTAATCTCTTTTATTAGTTCCTCCCGAATGAAATATTCCGACGTCATTCTTTCAATTTTTATTTATAAATATTTTAATTATGAATTACTTACTATATATTTTTAAAATGAATATTCATTTTATATTTATTTCCCTGTTGGATGGGAAAAGGTAAATAAAACAAAACAAGAACAGGTTAATTATAAAAGACAGTGACCGAAACCAAATAAGGACAGATTTGGAAGCTCATGTGCCATAAGGACATAGTTGTCCCTAAAAACATTAATGTTCCTCTGCAATTATTTCCTGGTTTAAATTGATTGCATGATAATACTTCTCTTCATTGTTTCAATAATCTTAGTAATGAATGTGCAAAGATGTGTCTAACAGTGGTTTCGAAGAATTTATTGTATGAATGTGACATCAAACGATTATCTTCATAACATATTTAACACCTTCTTGGATGGCCAATTTCAATTGGGCCACATACGAAAAAAAAATGCAATTGTTGCATTTAGATGATTTTACTTACAAATACTTAAAAAGAAAAATTAATGTTTCAAAACTAAAATTTCACTTGTTATTAACTTAAGTAGATACCATTACATATAAATATAAATACGAAGTAAGTATTAATATCAATATTTTGTATTGAAGCCGTTAGCATGTATATAAATACGATATATATAATTAAAAAAATAGATTGAAGTTTAAAAGAATACAAATAAATGGCTTTACATGGGTGTGAGCCATGGAGACAAAGATGTGAATGCAAAGACAATGTAATTAAAAAGACAGTTTAAGCTAATTAAAGAGAGAAAGAGACGAAAAATGTAACAGTAACAAATAAACATGCATGTGAGCATGCATGTGTATAAAAGATCGACATTGACATAGCAACTTCTTGCTTCTTTTCATTTCATTTCACTCCAAACTCTCAACTTTCCTGTTTCATTTTCCTTTATAAATCATCACATGGCTACTTCCCATGTGCATGCATCTCTTACTCATGTGAAAAAAATTAAATGTAAATTCTACAATGAGACCAAACAAGTTTTTCTTTTCATGCAATTTCATCATGCATGAATAATAATATTACATTCAATACTTGATGCATCTCTTAGTCCTCAATGACTTCTATTTTTATTTTATTTTTTTACGTGTATTAGTGTGAGTCATTGATTAATGTATTATTATCTTTTTCATTAAAAAAATCAATGATTCATACTAAACCATATCAAGAAAAAAAAGAAGGATGAAAGTCAAAAAATAGAAATTAAAATATATTTTTTCTATTATTTTAAATGTGCTTAAATTTATAAGATCACAAACATTTATATTGACCTCAACATGCCATGTATTATGGTAATTTATTATTTGAGTAAAAAAAACATTTATAGCATCGTTAAATTATTTTTTAACGGAATTTCATTCATTTATGTATTTGACCTAAGTTTAAACTTTATTCAATGAACCTATGGTTGGTGAAGAACTATCACGGCTGTATATATATGATCAATTAAACAAGTGAAAAATAAAATAAAGTAGGATACTGTGCTCAGTGAGAAAAGGGTTCAGTGGGACAATATTGTAATGATGTTTATTAATTATATATGTACTTGAATGTGGACACATTCACCTACATTTGTACACCTACAATTTTTTTTTTTCATCATTAAGTACGTACTGTGATTATTCCATGTCTACGTACTCACATGGATATATAATTTTAAGCTGGAAAAAACAAAAAGATTATCTTTTTTCTATTTTTTTAAGGTTTGAGGAATTTCTTTTTAATTATCATATGTTTGTTTATTAAGAATATATATATTCTCTTGATGCTGTTTAAGCCTGGCAAAGTTAACTGTCTGTTATTTTTAGTTTTACAATGTAATGATTTTTGTTAATTTTGCATTTTGGTAGTTCAATGAAGGGTGGTAACAGGGATAGAGCGAGGAAATTTATTCTATAATTCTTATTTTTTAATTTTTATTCTTTAATTTTTATATGATTTAGTGTGAGTCATTAATATTTTTTAAAAAAATATAATAATATATCAATCAATAATATATATTAATCCACGTCAAAAGATAAAAATAAAAATAAAAATAATGAGAATCATAATATTATTATATTAAATTGAACGATGCATATCTATCTCTACTAGACAGCTGGTCAGATATTGAATAAAGGAAGAAATTTGATACTTTTATTCATTTTATTGCTGAAAACGATAGGAATTCAAGCCTCTTGTATTCCAGCTTGTGTGTAAGTGAAAAAACAAACAAAATTTATCAAAGGATGTAACAGATATATAAATGGGCTTTCTCCCTGTTCAGTTAGTGGATCTATAATTGGCCCAAGAAGAAAGTGTCATTCAGGTCGCCATTTTTGTCCAAAGAATACAACTAAATATTGAAATTAATTGCATATTTTACTCAAGACAATATTAAATTAAAATATATAAGGGAAGGTAATTTTCATTATGGGAATGAATTAAACTCATTTCTAGTAATAATTTACGGGACTCAATTCATTTCATTATAAAACTAGGTTTTGCTTTTCTATTCAAATCACTTTCTCATTCTTATGGGAAAATTTTTAATATAATACCAAATTCAAAGAATCTAATTAAAAACAATTTAGATCGGATAATTTGATTTTTATATATGTAACTAATATTAAACAAGTTTAAATGAATTCAGTAACATATAACTAATTTAAGACATCAATTGCCACACCTAAATTATGAATATTACTTAGAATAGACTTGAAATGTGTTGATGATGAAGATTAAAACTAATACATGTCTTCGTTGATTAAACTTATTTAATATATTTATGTTTGTCGAGATTAAACCGAATGTAAGTGTGAGAACCTAGAAAATCTTATTTTAAGAGTGACGGTGTTTTGAAATAATGAAAATTTATTATTATTCTTCATTTTTCTAGAATATGCCCTTTCTAGAACTCTTTTTCTCTTTTCTAAAATTTCTCATTACATATCAATGATTAGTGTTTCTAATGATGTTCCCTGATCATGGTTCTGTATTAGAAGTGAGTTTTAAGTCTAATTCAATCTCACAAAATCGGCTTATAAGGTGAGGATTACACTCACTTATATATATTGTGAATTGACCTTATTTCTAGTCGATGTGGAACTTCCAACAATTATTCCTAGGTTGAATTGTGAGCCTTGCTAGTGAAAAGGGCTTACCTTATGAGTGGTTGGATGATAACCTTTTGAGACCAAACTTTGCAGAGTTTCGGAACCACCACAGGTACACATGATCATAAGTTTGATGTTAAATGTATAGATCCTGATAATTGAGTCTAAAGTCATTCTTCATATGTACATATGTGTTTGTGTGTTTTATTGGTGAATGTGATTACATTTGAATTCTGATATCTTTTATATATATATATATATATATATATATATATATATATATATATATATATATATATATATATATTTATATTATCTCTTTTGCAATGATCACTTAATTGTGTGAGCAAAGGGAAGAGCAGGTGAGGATATCCTTCTCTTATGCAGCAATGAGTCTATCTAGTAGAGTAGTATAGTTGCAGCTTCTTTTGTTATGAGTCTTAGAACTCCTGTTTTCTTTCTCCTTGTGCCTTGTACATATAGAGATATAGTTTTATTCCTGCTGTAGCTTTGGGGATACAACCAATTTAAAATATTTTCAACTAACATATTCCTGTCTGAAACTTATTTAAAATTCTATTAGATTTGCCATGAAAACCGTAAAACTCCATATGAGAAGCGTATTAGTAACAATTTGTCTGGCAATTTTATCCATTAATCATTATCATTGAAATAATTTAATTTAACTGTCTTCTGATCATGTTTAAATATTTGGCTCTTGTTTATAATATTGGATCTGTTTGTATGTTGTGCTCTCATGAACCAACTATGAAAAAGGTGTTTTGGGTTGGGTGACATTTTGGCACTCTCTTATGGTCGTTCAGCCATTTTATAAAATTGTGAGTGAAACAGTGAGAGTACATTGTACCTGAAATCATGAAGAGATGGGTGATGGATCTAGGAGAATTACTGCCACACACAAGCTATGTTGTGGTCGTTCAGCCATTTTAATGTTTTTCATCTATCATATGATTTTAATTGTCAAAATCATATAAAAGATAAAAAATTATCTTTCAAATTGAATATAGTGTGTCCTACAAGTATCGTACTAGTATCGGTGTTCCATACGTATCGACGTCATTTATGAGACATCGGAGCATCATTGCACACAAGATCAACTAGTTCTGAATCTAATGATATAAGATATTAACATTATTTTCGATCTAAAACATTAAAACATTAAGGTTAAAATATACGAAGACTCATCTTATGAAGACTCCTCGTCAACAACAGCAAAGAGGGTCCACTTGGGAAGGAAGAAAACAACTTTTGTGCTATATTTCTGGCCATGGCCACCGACTGTCAATTCAATTAAATGACTCGTAGTTAATGAAAATTGATCATTTTGTCGGATCACCACAAAACATCCTTCCAATGGAATTCTTTTCCACTTACTGTTATCACTCTTCCCCGTACTTCCTTCTCCACAACCAGAATCATTCAAAAAAACTCTCCTTTCTGCAAATGGCCGAGGCTTTGCTGGGAATCGTAATTCAACACTTCCAATCTTTTGTCCAGGATCAGTTTGCATCCTTTTGGGGTGTTGACCAACAGTCTCACAAGCTTTCCAGCAATCTAACTGCAATCCATGCTGTCCTTAAAGATGCAGAGAGAAAACAAATAACAAGTCATGCAGTGAAGGATTGGCTGCAGAAACTCACAGACGCAGCATATGTGCTAGATGATATCTTGGATGAATGTTCAGTTCATTCCACAAAGGTGAATTCTGATTATGTATGTTGTCCGGATATGACACGGACACGGACACGGAAATACGGCTAAATTTAAAAAACATAGGACACGGACACGTCGTGTATATACATATTAAGTTTGAAATTGTCACCTAAGACATTGTCAACTAACACAAAAATGAATCTAATCTATTTATCTAATATCCAATATGTGAAAAGTAGTCATAGAATAAGATTTGTTCCTTATTTTAATCATCAAAATCAAGTTAAAGATGAAAAAATTTCTTTAAGATTAGACATAGTATGTCCTACAAGTATCGTACGATTGTTGGTGTCCGATACGTGTCGGACACGGAACACGCCATTTATGAGGCGTGTCGGAGCATACTTCTTGCCTAGCCTGTGTCCATCCTAAGGACATTCTATTTCGTTTCAATATTGGCAAGAGGATGAAAGACATCACCCAAAGATTTCATGATATTCATGAAGAAAAGAGCAGGTTTAATTTAGAACCCGGTGTCACAGAGGTGCAAACAATCGATGATAATTGGCGCAAAACTAGTTCTGACATTACAGAACCTATAGTTTATGGCAGAGACCACGATCCAGCGTTCATCTCGCTCATACAGCCTGCCACAGGAGTAGTACGCAGGAATTATTTTTTATTATATAGCTGATGAAGGAATGAGTCATTTCACTTGTGCATAATCGAAGAGAAGTTTGAGTTTGGACAGATTTCTAAAAGATTTGGAGTTTTGGACCATAAATCAGATCGAAATCATTACTATCACGCTCTACTTCGTCTAGTAAGTCTGAAAATATCCGATCTAGATAATTTTATAAAATGAAGATTTCAGTAATCCCTTATATTATTAAATTAATGTGGTTGACAAATGTATTACTGCTTTCTTCAATTAATCATCTGTTACTCTGTATAGCCTTAACTGATATTAGTAACTTTTACATGATTTATTGCTTCATGAAGTGTATATATTGGTGCTGAGTTTAACACTATATTAGAATATTTGAAAATATAAACTTGGGCTGCCTTCTACAAAAGTCTATATTTTGGATCACTGATCTGGTTGCAGTTAATTTGGAAAGTTGTAGCCTATTTTGATTTACTTGTTTTCACTGTTACTGTTTAGTAGTTAGTGAGCAATTGTCATCTTGTTTTCTTTACTGATTTACTTGTTTTGCTATTTCTGACCATGTTTTGGTGTATTGTTTTTAGTTGTTCTTTCTTGTTTTTAACGAATTCTACTGTTTTTATTTACTGATATTTTACTAATTTTCATTTAACTGGTTCTGTTTTTACTAACTTTGTTGACTGTCATTAACTTTTAATTCTGCATATAAAAAAATATCACAACATATATAATATATGCTTTAGAGTAAATATACATCAATGTTCATAATTATATATAAGTGTTATCTACGAAATTATATAGGAAATTTTCCTATGTAATTTATTTTTTTATTATCCATTAAATATTAGTGTTGTTTACAAAAAAATTTCATAAATAAATCGAAATTATTTATGAAAAATATTTGGTGGATAATTTTTTATAGATAATGGACAATTTTTTTTTGGTAGTGTTTATAGTTTATATATTCTTTAATTTCTTAATTGTTCTAATACGGACAGAGTAATTTTAATATTATAATAATAGATTACATTTATATTTCTCATTAAATTTAAGTAAAAAAAATATAAAAACGCCACTGCCTCTCGAATTAGTTTATACCCCTTTGTATCACGAGGCTCTCTCTCTTCCCGATTATTCTGCATAAAACCAACACCAGTTAACTAAAGAAAAATCAAATTAGTTTGAAATCCTTACAACAAACTTTTTCTTCATTATTGTCTACCCTCATAAAAGCTCTCGGTAATACACCCCATAGAGATAACTTATACATTATTGGTTATAATTGAAAGTATGATCAGTGTAAGGTCTACATCGGATAGAAATAAGAAAGTAGATCAACACATAAGAATGAAGATTTGTAAATTTATTAGAAATAAGAAATTACAACATCATATAAGAATGAAGATTTGTAAATTTATTATTTTAATGTCTGGTTAAAATATTTTTTCGTTTCAATCTTCGTCAAGTTTTGTCAAATCGGTCCTAATTTTGTTTTTTGTGCTCAATAGGTTTTAATTTTCGTCAATTTTGTTTAATTAGGTTATTTTTTGCTAACCCCGTTTAAATCATTAACCGTCATGAACAATGACAACCACATTTCATTTCGTGATTTTTTTTTTTTTTAAATTCCTTTTATTTTTTTTTAATGTCCACATGTCAATCCAGCAGTGTGCCACGTGTCAGAATCAATGTTTTATATTCAATTTGATCCTATATTCGTGATTTTTGTTCAATTTAATCCTAATTTTGTTAACATGAACAAAATTTGACCCTCCCCAAATTTAAACCAAAATTTAATTTTTATATTAAAATTCACATCATTATAATTTTTATATAAAAATTAAATTTGGTCTCATCTTTGACAGAGACAAAATTGGTCATTTTTAACCAAAATTAGGACTAAATTGAACAAAAATAACAAATATAGGAATCATATTGACTATGATAAGTGGTACGCTGTTGAGTTGACATGTAAACATTTAAAAAATATTCAAAATTCAAAAAAATTACAAAGTGACATATGACGAAAATTACAGTCACTATTCATAACCGTTAATAATTTAAACAGTATTAGCAAAAAAGGACTAAATGAAACAAAAATTGACGAAAATTAAGACCTAATTTAATACAAAAATAAAATTAGGACTAATTAGACAAAACTTGACAAAAATTGGGACAAAAAATATTTTAAGCATGTTTTAATGTTTTAGATCGAAAAGGATGTTAATATCTTGTATCATTATATTCAGGTCTAATTGATCTTCTGTGTGCCAATAATTCTCCTAGATCCATCACCCATCTCTTCATGATTTCAGGTACAATGTACTCTCACTTTTCACTCACAATTTTATAAAATGGCTGAACGACCACAAGAGAGTGCCAAAATGTCACCCAACCCAAAGCACCTTTTTCATAGTTGGTTCATGAGAGCACAACATACAAACAGATCCAATATTATAAACAGGAGCCAAATATTTAAACATGATCAGAAGACGGTTAAATTAAATTATTTCAATGATAATGATTCATGGATAAAATTGCCAGACAAATTGTTACTAATACGCTTCTCATATGGAGTTAAAGTTTACGGTTTTCATGGCAAATCTAATATAACACCAACTTAACCATATAAAGCATTGACATCACTCTCAACCCAAAATCTTAAGGTATTAACTCTACTCTCAACTCAAAGCCTTAGGACAATAAGTTTATGGATTTTATTTTTATATAATGTTCTACTTTCTCATTTCTTGCTAATGTGGAACTTAGACTCAGAATTGGATTCCTTACATTAAATTGACTGTATCCCTATACGTAAATATTCTAATTTATGAATTTGAAAAATCATTTTACCTAATTTTAATATACATTATGGTCTTTACTACAAGTTTCCCGACTTCTGTATTTTGGTTTTATAAAAGATTGGCAACATAAGTGATAAACATAACGTGGAAAAAGTTGTGAAATTTGAGCGCAAGTGAGTGGACTTGTTTGTGGAGTGCGGTGAAAGGAAAAGAGCGAAGTGGCTATGTAACTATATGGTTGATTTGACTTGACTCATCTTATGAACACTCTTCGTCAACAACAGCTAGGAGGGTCCACTTGGGAAGGAAGACAACAACTTTTGCGCTATATTTCTTGCCATGGCCACCCATTGTCAATTCAATTAAATGACTCGTAGTTAATGAAAATTGATCATTTTCTCGGATCACCACAAAACATCCTTCCAATGAAATTCTTTTCCACTTACTTTTAACATTCTTCCCCGTACTTCCTTCTCCACAACCAGAATCATCCAAAAAAACTTTCCTTTCTGCAAATGGCTGAGGCTTTGCTGGGAATTTTAATTGAAAACTTGCAATCTCTTTGCCGAGACCAGTTTTCATCATTTTTGGGTGTTGACCAACAGACTCAAAAGCTTTCCAGCAATCTCACTGCAATTCGTGCTGTCTTCAGAGATGCGGAGAGAAAGCAAATAAAAAGACATGCTGTGAAGGATTGGCTGCAGAAACTCACAGATGCAGCATATGTGCTGGATGATATCTTGGATGAATGTTCAATTCACTCCACAAAGATGCACTCTGTTGATGGTCATACTTCATGCCTATCCCGTCTCCATCCTAAGGACATTCTCTTTCGTTTTCATATTGGAAAGAGGATGAAAGACATCACCCAAAGGTTTGATGTCATTCATGAAGAGAGACGCTCGCTTGGATTGTGTGTCGGTGTCACAGAGAAGCAAGTAGTGGATGATGATGATGATTGGCGCCAAACTACCTCTGTCATTACCGAACCCATATTCTGTGGCAGAGACCGGGATCGAGAGGAAATTGTGAAGTTTCTCTTGGAAGAGGCTAGTAACAGTGAAGAACTCAACATTTATCCCATAGTTGGTATGGGTGGACTTGGCAAAACAACTCTTGCCAAGCGGGTCTTCAATGATCACAGGGTATGCAAACATTTTGACTTAACAATTTGGGTGTATGTTTCTGTTGATTTCAATATGAAGGAAATTCTGCAATCCATCATAGAATATGTCACCGGACAAAACCCCAATTTCCAATCTTTAGAAACAATGCGGAAAAAGATTGAAGAAGTGTTGTGCAACAAGAGATATTTACTTGTTCTTGATGATGTGTGGAATGAAGACCAAGAAAAATGGAAGCATTTGAAGGGGATGTTACAGTGTGCAAGGGGAGCAAAAGGAGCTACCGTTTTGGTCACAACTCGACTGAAGGAATGTGCTTCCACCATGGAGACACATCATGCGCACCATTTGAAAGAATTGTCAGGAGAAGACAGTTGGTCATTGTTCAAAAGCTTTGCGTTTGGACCAAACAGAGAAGAGAGAGAAGAGCTTGTGGCAATCGGCAAAGAAATAATGAAAAAATGCGTTGGTTCTCCGCTTGCAATCAAAACACTGGGAAGCATTTTGCGTCATCAAAATGAGGTAACACAATGGGAAAATGTAAAAGAAAGTGAGATTTGGGATATCCGGGAGGAAAGTAGTTTAATGACAGGTGAGGAAAATGCTATTATGCGTGTTTTGAAACTAAGCTACTTTAATCTGGAGTTGTCGTTGAGGAGATGCTTTTCTTTCTGTGCAATCTTTCCCAAAGGCTTTGAAATTGTGAAGGAAGAATTAATTCATTTTTGGATGGCTAATGAATTTATTAAATGTGAAGGAAGTGTGGGAGTAGAGGATGTGGGTAATTATGTGTGGAGAAAATTATACTCTAGATCATTTTTTCAAGAAGCAAAGTTTGATGAGTTTGGGATGATTATAAGTTTCAAGATGCATGACCTATTTCATGATCTTGCACAATTTGTTATGGGCGAAGAATGTGTGGTTATTGAGACAGGGAGATTTACTGAGTTGTCTGCTAGAGTTCACCATTTGCGATTGTTAAATAATGATGTTCCTGTCTATATGTCTGCTTTCAAGAAAGTTGAATCCATGCGGACTATTCTGAATTATGGTTGTTTTAGTCAGTTGCCATCAAACCATGGTGTACGAGCATTATGCACAAAATCTTTTCCAAGGATTCCACTGAATGATTTAGTACATTTGAGATACTTGAGTATGCGTGGCCGTTTGGGGGCAAGTGTGCTTAATTCAATTTGTGGGTTGCCGAAATTGCAAATATTGAAACTGGAATCTTGTACCGATGTTGAGCTACCCAAAAACTTGACACAATTACAGGATTTAAGACATGTTTTGATTGATGATTGTGCTTCAATAGCAGAAATGCCTCCGAATATTAGCAAGTTAAGGCATCTAAGAACACTCAGCATTTTCGTTGTGGGTTCAAAGCCAGGGTGCGGGTTAGCAGAGTTGCACAGCTTAAATCTGGGAGGCGCGCTGGGAATCAGAGGCCTTGAGAACGTCTCCAGTGAATGGGATGCTAAACAAGCAAATTTAATGAGTAAGAAGGAGTTGAATCACCTACACTTGTCATGGGGTGGTAGTTCTAATTCAGAAGGTAGTAATGTTAGTGTGGAGAGAGTACTGGAAGCCCTAGAACCTCCCTCGACTCTGAAGAGTTTTGAGATGAACGGATATGAGGGAAGACAATTATCGAGTTGGATGAGAAGTTTGGTAGCTCTAAGAGACTTGGTGAAAGTTAAGCTCTGGAACTGTGGAAACTGTGAGGAGCTTCCCCCATTTGGTAAACTACCACACCTGAAAAGGCTACAAGTGAGTGAAATGAAAAACGTGAAGTGCATAGACGGTGAGACGTATGACGATGCGGAGGAGAAGGCATTTCCATCGTTGGAGGAATTGATTCTGAAGGATTTACCAAATTTGGAGAGGTTGTTGAGGGATGAAAGAGTAGAGATGGTACCTCATCTTTTCCAATTAAGGATTCAGAGGGTCTCCAACCTTAAATGTCCACGTCTTCCTTCTGTTGAAGAACTTGATGCTCGAGAGATTGACGAAGCGGCTTCCTTCATGGAAGTTGTGGGGAATACGGCTTGTCTAAAGTCCTTGACCATTGAATACATTAAAGGAGTGGTGGTATTACCTGACCAATTTAGCAGGTTGGGTGCACTACAGGAACTAAACATTGCACATTGGTATGATGTGGAATATTTCCCAGAACATGTCTTGGAAGGTCTAACTTCTCTTCGAACCTTATACATTTATAAGTGTGAGAAATTAAAATCCTTATCGGAAGGTGTTCGACATTTGGCATGTCTTCAGCGTTTGACGATCAGCGGTTGTCCAGAGCTGGTGGCTCTACCAAACAATATGAGCCAACTAACTGCCCTTCGAGACGTGTCAATCATGGATTGCTCCACATTACCAGACGGCTTACAACGTGTCCCCTCCCTACGTTCTTTGTGTATATTCGATTGCAACTCTACTTCATTGCCGGACTGGCTTGGAGACATCACTTCTCTTCAACAATTAGACATTAACTTTTGTAAGAAGTTGAGGTCACTGCCGAGCAGCATTCAACGCCTCACCAACTTGTCTCATTTAAGTATATACTCTTGTCCTCATTTGAAGAAGCGGTGCAAAAGAGAAACAGGGGAAGATTGGCAATACATAAACCACGTTCCAAAAATAGAATGCGAATAAACATTTTGAGGTAAGTGAATGATTGTTTAATTTCAACACAAATTACCTCTTCTTGTAACAACTAAGGTTTTAACTGAATCGTAATCTATTCTTTGTTAGTAATTTCAAAAACATTACCTCTTCAACACAAATTACCTTTTATGATAATCATAATCTATCTACGCAATTATTTCATATATTTGCAGCAGTGCCAACGCCACCTTAAACTAAAAAATACCTCTAACGAATGTTTGGTTTGGTTTTGTGTATTTTTTTTAAATGGTGCTTAAATTTGTATGATCTATACGTTTTTTTCT
>Ga0099822_1001808_pt1 | contig 25692 bp, 30 predicted proteins | sample CowpeawhiteBW_FD_76839 | JGI IMG/M metagenome (GOLD analysis project Ga0099822, IMG submission 76839) | Root nodule microbial communities of legume samples collected from California USA - Cow pea white BW | ecosystem: Host-associated > Plants > Roots > Nodule | place: USA: California | collected... | reverse complement strand
CAAGCTATCTAGATGTGAAGGTTCCTTTCACAAAGCTCAAGAGAAGAAGATGATGAATTGATTCAAAATGAAAAGGAAATGGAAAGCACATAAATCATAGAAAACCAAGAACAATTAAAGGAATAAGAAGACATAAAATGGAAAGGAAAGAAATGGTAAAATGTGAGAAGCATACCACTACAAGGCTAGGCTAGAAGCCATGACAACCTTGAAGATGAGTGGATGTGTGTCTTCACTTGCTATGAAAGATAAGGCTTAAAAGTATTTACTTCCAAGGGAGGAAACTCTCACAAATGGTTGAGAACAAGAGTGTTTTTACTTCAAAATGTTCAAGAGAAAAACTATAATATTTCTGAACAAAACTCAACTTGTTTCATTGATAAAAATAGTTCAGCTTATATAAAAGCTTTAACCATCAAAATTATGAAAGACCAATAAATTACAACTAAATCCCATTTAGGCTATTAATGATCCTCTACTTAGTGGCTTATTGTAACTACAATTTTGGCAACCCAAAAGCATTCAACTATGCTTCTTCCTCTTGATCTCCCAAAGGCTGATTCTTAGGTTGCTAAATGGGCCCTTATTACAACTTGAAAATAAAGCAAAACTAAAGTCCATTAATTGGTTAACCCAAAACATAATTTGGTCAGCCAATTTTTACAAAGGATTGGGACATTATTTAAACAAACTAATAACATCAAAAAAATTGTAGTAAAGTGGTGCATTAGTGCTTTTCCCTTTGGGCCATGATGCAATTCACAACCTTGGTCTTTTCTCCTTGAATCTTGGGCTTGTATTCAAATAATATAGACAACACTTGTGGAAGAACTTCCTTTACTTTCCTTGCTTTAGCCCTTGTCATGGGTCCTCCAAGTTCTTCAAGTGCATCCTTCCCCTTTCTCATTGTCACATCTCCATCATTTTCTCCCTCTTGAGAAGGATTTGTCCTCAAATTAGATTCTCCATCAACATCAAAAAGAGATAAGTCAGACACATTGAAGGTGGAACTAACATTATACTGACCGGGTAGATCAATTTTGTAAGCATTGTCATTGATTCTTTCAAGCACTTGGAATTCACCATTCCCCTGGTTGAAGCTTTTATTTCCTTTGTTCTGGAAACCTTTCCCTTCTCACGTGGACCCAAACCCAATCTTCGGGTTGGAAGACAACCTTCTTGCTACCTTTGTTAGTTTGCTTTGCATAGCTTTCATTTTTCTTTTCAATTCGACCACTTACTTGCTCATGTAACTTCTTCACATAGTCAACTTTAACATGTGCTTCTTTATGCTTAAACATGGAAATGTTAGGCATAGGCAGCAAATCAAGAGGACTTAAAGGGTTAAATCCATATACAATCTCAAAAGGTGAATAATTAGTTGTGCTATGGACATCCCTATTATAAGAAAACTCAACACAAGGCAAATAGGCTTCCCAAGACTTAAGATTTTTCTTTAAAATAGTCCTAAGTAATATGCCTAAAGTTTTATTCACTACCTCAGTTTGACCATCATTTTATTGGTGGCAAGTAGTAGAAAACAATAATTTAGTACCAGTCTTAACCCACAAAGTCCTCCAAAAGTGACTAAGGAATTTTGTATCCCTATCACTCACAATGCTCCTTGGTACTCCATGAAGTCTCACTATTTCCTTGAAAAACAAGTCGGCCACATGACAAGCATCATCCACCTTCTTGCAAGGTATGAAGTGTACCATTTTAGAAAACTTGTCAATACCAACAAACACAAAATCCTTTCCATTCTTTGTTTTAGGCAGCCCCATAACAAAGTCTATAGAAATGTCAGTCCAAGAATATTTAGGAACTGGCAAATGAGTATATAATCCATGAGGCTTAACCTAAGATTTAGCTTTTTTACACATAATACAATGATCACAAAACGTATGCACATCACGTTTCATATGATGCCAAAAGAAATGCTTTTGCAAAATGTCCAAAGTGTTTTGAACCCCAAAATGGCCCATTAAACCCCCTCCCCATGTGATTCGATCACAAGTAACTCTCTAATGGAACACTTAGGCACACACAATTTATTTACTTTAAACAAGAATCCATTATGCCTATAGTAACCATTTTCAGAAAACTTTTCACATGCAGTAAATATTTCAGCAAAATCCACATCATCCTTATACATCTCTTTCAAAGATTCAAGACCAAATAGTTTAGTTTGAAGCATAGAAAGCAATGCATGCCTCCTAGACAGGGCATCAACCACTATATTTTCTTTCCCCTTTTTATACTTGATGACTTATGGAAATTGCTCCAAAAATGCTACCCATTGAACATGACTCTTATTAAGCATACCCATCTCCAAGGACTTATGATCACTAAGAATGACAAATTATTTGAGTAAAAAATAGTGTTTCCAAGTCTTTAAAGCTCTAACCCCACTTAATGTTTCACTAAAATAAGCAATTGGATGTCCATCTTGCAGCAAAACAATCCCAATTTCCACTTTTGATGCATCACACTCAATTTCAAAAGATTTTGCAAAATTAGGCATGGCAAGAATAGGTGCATTGGTTAGCTTATGCTTAAGGGCAGCAAAGACCTCCTTTTGTTTCTCTCCCCATCTAAAACTCACATTATTTTTAACAATTTCATTTAAAGGTGCAGCCAAGGTACTAAGATCCTTAAAAAATCTCATATAGAAACTTGTTAAACTATGAAAACTCCTTACCTCACTCACAGTCTTAGGTATAGGCCATTCTTGGATGGCCTTGACCTTTTCCTCATCAACTTGTACACTTTTAGAACTCACAACAAAACCCAAAAATACCACATGATCAAAATAAAAGCTGCATTTTTCTAGATTGACATACAATTTTTCTTTTCTAAGCACACTCAAAACAGATTACAAATGCTCAACATGCAACTTAAGACTAATGTTATAGATCAGAATATCATCAGAGTACACCACAACAAATTTACCAATAAACTCTCTTAAAACATGGTCCATCAACCTCATAAAAGTACTAAGTGCATTAGTCAAACCAAAGGGCATAACTAACCACTCATACAATCCATATTTAGTTTTAAAGGTAGTTCTCCATTCATCACCTTCTCTGATCCTAATTTGATTATAGCCACTTTTAAGATCAATTTTGGAAAACACACATGCAGCATAAAGTTCATCAAGAAGATCATCTAACCTTGGAATTGGATGCTTATACTTGATGGTGATGTTGTTTATGGCTCTACAATCATAACACATCCTCCATGAGCCATCCTTTTTGGGAACCAGAATCACAGGTACATCGCATGGACGAACGGTATCCCTCACCTAACCTTTGCTCATAAGTTCAATCACTTACTTTCAATCTCTTTGGTCTCTTGTGGGTTGCTCCTATAAGTTGGCCTATTGGGCAAAGGAGCTCCCAGATTGAGATCAATGTTATGCTTAATTCCTTTTAAAGGTGGCAAACCATCAGGGACACTCACTAGAAACACATCTTTAAAATTCTACAAAAGAGACTCAATACTATAGGGAAATTCAAATTTGCCAAATTGATTAGCATTTAAAATATTATTTTGACAAAACAATAAGTAGAGGGGTTGCCTTGCACAAAGCACCCTCCTTACTTCCCTTTCTTTTGCTAAATAAAGTTGCTTGCCCTCAAGCGTTTCATTTTCTCTCATTTTCCTGTCAAGTGTTTCACTTTTTTTCTTTTTCCTCTCAAGTGTTTCACTCTTTTTCTTTTTCCTCTCAAGTGTTTCACTCTTTCTCTCATTTGCTAACTTTTCTCTCAATTTTATTTGATCCTCACACACCTCTTTAGGAGACAAGGGTTTGAGAACCACTTTTTTACCTTGATACATGAAAGAAATTTTGTCACTGAAGCCATCATGAATGGGTTTGATGTCATACTGTCACGGTCTTCGAAAAAGAATATGCTTGGCCTCTATTGGAACAACATCACATAAGATCTTATCTTGATATTTCCAAATGGAGAAAGATACTTTAGCTTGTTGTTTCACTTGGACTTCTTCTCCTTCACTAAGCCATTGAAGTTTGTATGGCTTAGGATACGGTTTAGTGTCCATGTTCATCTTTGACATTAATATTGAACTCACCATATTGGTACAACTTCCTCCATCAATGATTACCAAGCCTTGTATGAAAAATATTCTTCCTTTGAGATGCATCCTCGGCCTTCACTTGACTTCCTAGCATCCTCCTAATCATGTACAACTCTCATTCATTAGCTTTCAACTCTCCATCACTCTCTTCTTCCTCTTTGTCACTATCATTAGAATGGCTTGTGCACTCCCCATTATCCTTAAGAATGGTCTTCTTTGTAGGACACTCATAGGCATAATGTCTCATGCCCAAACATTTAAAACATTTCACTTCTCTAGTCCTCTTTGGTGGATGTTCAAGTTTCTTTTGAAGTGTTTTTCCTTTGTTAGAAATCGCTGTGTTGCTAGAGGAGGCAACACCTTTTTTCTTTACTCTATACCTCTAGTTTGAAGAATTGAAATTGGTAGAACTCTTTCTTATTGTAATTTTTCTTCTAATTTTTCTTCATCTTCACAAACTCCTACAACTCAACAACATCTTTAATAACACTATTTAATCCATTAAGGAAACATGTCATAATTAGCTCAGGGTCTTCTTCAATTTTGGCTTGGATGATAAAAATCTCCATCTCCTTATAATATATGTCCACTCCCTTGTTTCCTTGAGAAAGTCTTTGTAATTTCAATTTTAAGTCCATGTGGAAGCTAGAAGGTACATACCATTCCTCATGACCCTTTTCAACTTAGCCCAAGTGTCCAATATAGGCTCCTCATCTCTAATCCTATTTCTTTGCAGCTTGTTCCACCAAATTAAAGCATAATCATAAAATTCAGATGTTGCTAGCATTACCTTTGGCTCCACACTATAGTTATTGCAAGAAAATACATGCTCAATTTTGAGCTCCCACTCCAAATAAGCTTCAGGATCACTCCTCCCCTTGAAAGGTGGCATATTCAACTTTACTCCTTCTACGCTCCCTTCATTCCTTTGTGGCCCTCCTCCTCCTCCTCCTCTTGGTGGGGTTTTATTCTCTAGTTGAAAAATAAAGCAAACTAAAGCCCATTAATTAGTTAACCTAAAACATAATTTGGTCAACCAATTTTTACAAAGGATTGGGCCATTATTTAAATAAACTAATAACATAAAAAAAACTATAGTAAATTGGTGCATTAGTCCTTTTCCATTTGGTCTATGATGCAATTCACAACCTTCGTTTTTTCTCCTTAAAACTTGGGCTTGTATTCAAATAATATAGACAACACTTGTGGAAGAGCTTCCTTTGCTTTCTTTGCTTTAGCCCTTGTCATGGGTCCTCCAATTTCTTCAAGTGCATCCTTGCCCTTACTCATTGTCACATCTCCATCAATATCATTCGTCCGTCGTTCAATCATACTCCGTTTATTCCCGTTCAACCACACATTTTGGTTCGTTTTTTTATTCTTTTGCACTTTTTTTTCTGCGTTTTTTGTATATTCTTGGGTTTTCAAGATTGAATTTGGTATAATGATGATTTTTTATAGAAATTGGGATTTTACTTTGATAGAAACACTTGGATGGAAAAACCCTAACCCTTTTAATTCCCTCTCTAATCCTCTACATGAGTTTCATCAAGGATCACTTTTTCGAACTCACTGAAATTCCCATGCAACATGTAACATCCCGACGGGATATTACGAATTTAAATAATAAAATAAAGAAATATAAATAAGCGTCATTTATTAAAACATCATTTCCCAAAAACGCGGGAAATTTAAAACTTGATTTCGTCATTATGAAATACCTCAAATCCATAATTATAAAACTTCAAAAACATAATGAAATCTGGTGAAAAACTCCTCCCAGTTTAGCTCGTGCTCCGGCTCTATGCCTCACCAGATCCACCTGCAACATCATCTGCTCCCGCGTACCGCGTACACGATCATCACCAAATCTAACACCCTCTATTTTATATTAATTATATTTAACTTTCTTGTTTAAATATATAGTATGAAGTAATTTTATGATTTCATAAGTAAATTGACAAAGGGCTTTATACAATGTAAAAGATGATTTATTTTTTTTGGATGCTAACTACTTCTTATTTTGAGTTATGTAAGTAAAATTGTGATTAAGGCTTTATTAACCATTGGATTAGGCTGAAAGTTTTATAGAGCATTCTTAAAACATAGTTCTTCAATATGAACGGTGAGATTTTGAATTGGAGGTGTATGCAAGGAGCAGTTACTTCCGCACTATAGTGTAAAAGTAAGGTCTCCAGCTGCTATCCAATTCTGAGTTACCTTGGTAAATATTTTATTCCCACTTTGTTAACCGTTGGATCAAGATGAAATTTTGATACAAAGTTATTAAGACACAATACTAAAGTTTGACCTTTGGATTTGGATTTAGAGGTCTATGGTTAGAGAAATAGTTTTTGCAGTTTGAACTAGCGTCTTTTGGGTTATTTTAGTAAAAATTTGATTCCAGTTTTATTAACTGTTGGATTGATCTCCAATTTGTTCGACCTGTTCTAGAAACATAGTTGTTTAGTTCACTGTTGGGATTTACAGATAGAGCTGTGTGGTAAGAGATATGAATTTTACACTTTGGAGTAAAAACAAGTCTTCTAGAAAGTCAACAAGTCTTCTTGCAACTACCATGAATTTTACTACAATGGGAATTTCAACCAAGCTTCTCTCTATGGTCAAAATAAACTTATCCTCACTAAGGAGTCTCATAAATTTACCATCAATGTATCCTTATCCATTGTCCAAGATTTTTCCTATAAATAGGACTTCACTTTACACATCTTCTTCACAAAATCCAAAACAATAGAGAAGGAGAGGTCTAAACTCTTGTGAAAATAATTGAAGTTGGAGAGGGAAATCTAGAATCGTGAGGTCTTCATTTTCATCTTAGAGTATAATTAGCATCTTCAAGGTATGGGGGTATATCTCAAATCTCTAAGTCTTTATCTTAGCAAGTTTTCTTTAAGTATACAATATATCTTCTTGATTCTGAAATTTTCATACATTATCTTGAAATTTTGAGTTGAAAAATGGACTCCTTGGGTATGAAAACCTAGGGTTAGGTTCAAGAATTATCTTATTTGAAGTTTTATACAAAAAGTTATAAATAAAACAAATTTGGTATTTTACTTATAAGATTTTATATGAAATTATGTTTTAATTACTGTTTTGATTAATTTTCTGTAAAGTTATTGTGAAAGAATGATTTATACGTGGTTGTTGATTTTAAATTCTTTTTAACTAGGTTGTTTTTCCTATTTTGAAAATTGTGAAAAAATTAGAAACGCAGTTGTTATGCTACCAAAATTTTGTGAAAATCTCAAAAATTATAAAGATAATGCGAAAGCATGACTATAAATTAACGTACAGAAATAAAGAATAAAAGGGACTGTATGGATAGTACAGAGATACACTGGGTATAGAGTCCAGAGAAAGGTCTGATAGACCTAGGAGAATGGAGGTTGGTGATATAGATACCCTGAATTGACGTACACAATTAGTCGGGTATTTGAAAATTCACAAGCATCGCACTCTATTCTCGACATTCCTCTTGACTATATTGTAAGACCAGGAAGGTGGAATAACGTTTACATTGTATCCGTGAGAACGTTTATCTTGTTGGCACTATCCATATTGGCGTAAGACCATTATGATTCAGAAAAGTCTAATGGTAGTGTTTAGGACCCAAAGTATATAAAGAAAGAACATGAGACGAATATACTGATGAGTTGAAACTCATAATTATACGAATATGATTATTAAAAGATTGATAATGAGGATTTTAATATCCTAAATTTAAAACATATGAAAATGATTATTTTATTGATTAATTTGATTTTGATATTTTTGCCATGGTTAGTTATAACATTATAAAGATTTAAACTTTTATGAAAATGTTTCATTCAATTGAAAGTTTATTCAAATGACCATATTTTGAAATGTTATGATGAAGTTTCAGAGTTAAGGAAAATACTCACCCTTACTTTCTTTATTTTTCAGAGGAAGAAATTAGAGACCTAACATGTAACAATGAAATTGTTTAGCCTAACTTTTCTTGTAACTTTGGATTATGTTAAAGCTAAGACTAATATGGCGTAACTTGTTTATGATGTATTTCAAACTTAAAGTACCTTTAGTTGGTTGTAAAAGTATAAACAAACTTCTGTTACAAACACTTATATGTATGTTAACATTTTATTCGCATAAATATCATGTATATGTAATAGATGATACATTCGAGTGATGTATTATAATTTTTTTTGTTTGGTATTTGTTAATTGAATACAAATAAATTTTTCCTTAAGTAAATGATACATTAGACAAGTAAAGAACATCTAGTAACACCGAATTTTAGTTGGGGTGTTACACCAAACACAAGCAGATAGAGTGAGCTTACAATTAAACAAACATATACATAAAACATATAGTTTACAAGCACACCAAAAGAATCCCATCCTTTTGATGTGACCCCAACAAGCCCAACATCAAGCCAAGGTGCACCTTCAAGCCCAAGCCCATCAAGATAGGGCATGCTCAAAAAGATCCAATTGGGCTTCATTCAAGATGGCCCAAACCCACATGGGCTTCTCACACTCTTCACATGGACTAAAGAAGATGTGAAGATTTGAAGAGGTGTATCAAAGAGCAGTAGAATAGCAATAAGATTGGCCCATTGTTGAGGCCTTGCTTTCTAGAATAATAAGTCAAACAATGTGTACTTGAATTGCTAAAATTGGGCTTGACTAAGCCCAATAGGAGATTTGGCCATGAGCTACCAAAGGTCTAAGGTGGACTAAGTGGAAGTCAACATTCCTTCCTACACCTCACGAATCCAAGGGCTAGGAATGCTTACTCCTTTTCCAAGGCATCATCCAATTGTCGTGAGCATTGCTCCTTCTCCAAGCCATCTTCCACGACCAAGATTGAAGGCCTTTCTCATCCAAGAGCTAAGAATGCTTATATGTATTTGCTTTCATATAAAAGCCTAAATTTTAGGCTATTGTAATCACTCTTGAATTTTAAGCAATAGATGCCTAGTGTTGAGAGTATTGCACTCCTATTGCCTTTTGAGAGTCACTTGAGGTAGAGGATTGAATCATCTCCTCTTGCCACCTTCCTCTATCTTCTCTACGATAGAGTTCATTACTCACCTTTCACTCCAAATTTCGAGAACAACCTTCATCATTCACCTTGCTTATGCTAACCCACACTCTTCCATGGAGTTCTCTTCTTCACCTTCATCCAAGGGGTTCCACCACCTTTGGTTTCATGTCACATGGCCACCTTCATGTTACCCGTGTTCAACGTCTTCTGATGAGTATCTCAAGGTGTCTTACTACCACACCTACCAGCCACAACTAGTAGGGCACGTGCAGGAAACCATGCTACGGACCACACTTCGTAACGCCTGGTGAAGTTCCCAATATGAATAACATTTATAACGTCCCCAAGACTACCAAACTTGTTAGCTTAATACTAAGGAGGTCAATCAAAATGGACCCATCCGTACGCACCACAACACGCACACTCACATCGGCAACACTAGCCAACCCGAGCCACAACTTCATAGTTTCTCGTGTTCATTCGTCATCCCGAGCCACAACTCAAGAGATGTCATTCCGAGCCACAACTCAAGGAATGCCATGTGTTTAACCTCTATTCTGAGCCATAACTCAAGGGATACATTCTGAGCCACAACTTAAGGAACACCACCAAGCCGACCTTCAAGATATCACCAAAGCCTTGTAGACCACGCACATCCAAAACAAGCAACACAACTTCTGTTGCAGTAATATCGCTTGGCGCTGCTCTAGAGTTGCCAGGCGCAACATTCTTCTAGATCGCCTGGCGGGGGACACATACTGCCAGGTGCCATGCGCTTAGAACCCACTAACGTTGCAAACATCGCCTGATGGAACCTCCCTCATCGTTAGGCGCCTTTCGCTCCATGACCCACTAACTTTGAAGCTATCGTTGACAGGTCACACACTACCGCCAAAACGCTACATCAGTACTTGCACAATACTAATTTCTCAGACAGCCATGGACGTTTCCTTAGACATCCAATTTGAATCCATTTTCGTTCAGATTATCTCCAACATCTTTAGCCACCTTCAAGCCCAGACATTTCATCACGCTACATTATGTATATATATCCTTCGCTAGTGATTTAAAACTAGACATATAACCCCAATTGTGTACACTTTTATTAACATATGGCAAGTTAGGTACCCACCACGGTATCTATAATGTTACTACTATCTCACACACCAGCCCAGTTTCTTGTCATAGTAGTAGGTATCTGTACCAAGGGTACTTAAGGTAAACCATTTCCCCCTACTCATTCATTCACACTTAAGTTAAGATGTTTTACTTGTTATCCAACTGCCACTGTTAACCTTAAAACACTTATATTCTATCTCTATCCTTTACCCCTAAGTATTACCTCAACTTCACCCCACTCCAGCACATCACAATTAGGCCTTAGTAATATTTACCCTACATTTTCAACGTAGGCAAATCCCCATAACATTCCAAACTCCTAAGATTATGCTCCACATGATCTAGATTAATTTCCTAATCTCCACGGTACACCAAAAACACAAGAAACACAATGCTTTGATATAGCGCCTGGCGACAAATTGGGTGCCGCCAGGCGGTTCTTGCTGTTCCAGGAACCCAAAACTTCTCCCTGCACACACGAACCTTAACCAACCTCAACTATTCTGGTTTCAATCGATTTACGACCCAATAGGTTGCACTTACGTGTTTAGGTTCACGGTTCTTTCCTAAAACTTCCAATATACGAAATTCCATTAACATTTTCCACTTAATTTCCTGCAACTATAACAAATCCCAAATCATCAACCCTAAAATAATTTTCATACAATTTTTTATCCAATTGAACCTTCAATTACATATAATCCAACGAATTATGACTTCCAATCATTCACACACAGTTAGTGTTATCTTTTTCCCCGATCAGAATCATCCTAGAAACCCCAAAACACCAAAATTGAGTCAAATTGATTCATGTCGCCTGACGGGTGTTCATCACCGCCAGGCAATTCAAACTGAACCCAGAAAATTGGGTGACAAACATGTATCGTCTGGCGACCATGCCCATGCCGCCAGACAGTTCCTCTTCAGGAACCCAGAACCCACTCCAATTTACATGAGTCGCTTAGCGGCTATGAATTGCCCGCCAGGCGATTTCTGGAAATTTTTCAGAAACACGAAAATCGCAGAATAGGTAGAATATATGCATTCAGTTTAACATACATTTCATACAATTGAGCAATAGGAATTAAAAAGGGCAGTTTCAACTCCCCTAACCTGGTTTCCTTGCTAAAACTTGAATATTATTGGCTCCTTCCTTGCTCCCAATGGCTAGCTTTAGCTCTCTATCCAATTTAGCCTCTATGCATCAATCAGCCACACAATTTCACTCTGAATTCTCTCTCCCTAATGTGCAGTACAATGGCAACCTTCAACCCCTCTCTTTTTCCCTTAATTGGCCAGTTAAACAAGCCTTAATTTTGCTTAATGACCCAAAAACGAAAATTGTCATTAACAAGGCTTAATTGTTATTCATTATTTGTGGTTTTCTGGCCCTCTTGGCTGCTCCTAAGTCAACTAGGGTTCCTATGCCCTTTCACATTCATGCCACAGAAAATTTTGGCAAAAGAAAGTTTAATTTGGTTCTACCAAGGTTCAAACCCATACCATGCTAATGTCAAATTAATGCACAACCATTCAACCACTCAACATGATCAAGCATATTATTAAAATAATAATCAATTAAATAACACACAAAAGAGCATACATGGGACTTAAACCTAAGTCCTCTCACACAATCAAGTACTCTCAACCATTTGAACTAGTACTTTTCCTCATCACATCAATTAATATTTAATGTCATAAAGGCTCTGCTACACGCATTTATTAATTATTTATTTATTTAATTAATTAAATTTCACAGGTCTTATACAACACCAACACCTTGTCACTGGATTCTGACACCTCAATGATGTAATCCAATGCTCCTTGAGAGATGGCAACATGTTCCTGTCCGTGCGGCTGATGTTGCGTCTCAAAGGTGGAAAGGGGGGCTTCAGGTCGCTTCTTCGTGGCATCGCAACGAAGGTCGAGCAAAAAAAGACCAACAATTTTGACGCCTATTAGGACATTTTATTTTAAATTTTTAATGCATATTACGCCTCAGCTCCCATCAAAACCAAGGTAGTAACGATAGGATATGCCTCGGTTAAGAACTGAGGCAGAAAGGCAACCCTTTTTTTGCCTCGACTAGATATACCTCGTGTCTTAAATCGAGGCGAAATGGCCAAAATAACTACGGTAGAAATCCTTTCTTGCACTGGTGAACATGTAGAAATGACCTTATCTGCCTCGGGTGCATGGAAAACTGAAGCAAAAAGTCTTTTATCCCTCGGTTGAAAAGGAACCGAACAAGAATCTTCATCATTCAAATTAAAAAGTTCAAATAAGCGGGAATTTTGCAAATTTTGACAAGCATTAGGCCTTGGTTATTAGAACAACCGAGACATAAAAGTTCACTAAAATTTTAAAAATGTCACCACATTTTTATATGCCTCGTTTTTACAGCAATTGAGGCATAATGACTGATTTAAAAATCCAAAAATGCACTAGTGCCTAAGCTTTGATGTTCCAAACTTGTTTTTCTACCTTCTCTTGATCTCTTTATGTAGGACTCGATTGGTCTTGGATTTGGCTTTTTTATTGTTTAAATCTCTCAAATATCTTTTAAAATAATCATAAATATAATTTATCTTTATGGTGGTTATGAATATCTATAAATATTTGGGGAGATATAGCCAGTTTTAAAACCATTTGACAAATATAGTTAGTTGATAATTTCTTATATACATAAATAAATTAATTACTTAAAGATATCTGATAAATTATCACCCACTAATATATACATTTTTTCAAATCATCCTTTTTTAATCTTATAATCCAAATTTGCAGATAAATCAAAATATATCTACATTTGTACTTTAGTTTCTGTTGTTTGACTATCTTTGACCAAACTTTGATTAATTTGAAAATTTGACTTGCTAACTGACTAGTCAATGAAGGGCTAACATATGGTGGTCCCTTCTTTTTCTTAAAATAAGTTTCTCTTTCCTCCGTTAGGGTTCCTTCCTCCAGGGGTTTATGTTGTTCACCTGTGGATGAAGCAAGGAATGCAGATCTGAGATGGAACTCATGGCATTGATGCAATCTGCATCTAGGTTGAGTGGTGAACTCGCGGTTTCACGTGGAGTAGATGGTTTGTCAAACGCTTTGTTGCGATTCGAAGTGAAGGTTGTTAAATTACGAAAATTATGAAAAGAGTAAAATTGGATTTTCACATGAATCATTAAATATACCAACTCAGCAAGGGTAGACAATCAAATCATCCCATTCAGCTGCAAAATCTTTTCCACTATCCATGCTAACAACGTCAATAGATTATAGGCTGGCAATGATACAATAGGATTTTTTTGCACCCTTCTTTTATTATAAATAAAGGCAATTTTAATTGTTGTAACAGTTTTTTCTTCTGGAGATATCAATGAAATTCTATCTTTCATCTTTTGCTTCTAAACGTTTAAAATCTCAAGATGGTATCTTAAAGCCTGGTTGTAACTCTGATGGCCTGAGGTGGTGGTTCTGGTTCCAATACTGGTGGTGGTCAAATAGATCCATCACAAGATCCCACTAATCCATATTATATTCATCCAGGTGATAGCCCTTCCTCTGTTATTGTCACTCCCATATTGAATGGTTCAAGTTATCATGCGTAGGCTCGAACCATGAAATGTGCTTTGGGTGCCAAAAATAAGTTTGAGTTTGTTGATGGGAGTATACCAATTCCCAACACTTTTGATCCAAGTTATAAGAGTTGGAGTCGCTACAACATAATTATTCACTCATGGATTATAAACTCTGTGATTAAGTCCATTAGCCAGAGCATCATATTTCTGGAAAATGCTATAGATGTGTGGAATAATTTGAAAGAACGATTCTCCCAAGGAGACCTTATCAGATTATCTGAGCTGCAACAAGAAATCTACGGTCTAAAATAAGGTTCTCTCTCTCTCACAGAATTTTATTCTGATATGAAAATACTTTGGGAAGAGCTTGAAACTTATATGCCTATTCCTTGTTGTGCTTGCCCAGTTAAATGCACCTATACTACTATGAGGAATGTTAGACACTTTCATAATCTTAATCATGTTATAAGATTTTTAACTGGTTTGAATGAGAATTTTTTAGTTGTTAAATCACAGATTCTCTTGATGGACCCACTTCCTAGCATTAACCGAATTTTCTCTATGGTGATTCAACATGAAAGACAAGGAAATTTCATTGTCAATGATGACTCAAAGGTTCTCATAAACATTGTCGATAAAAGGATGCAGGGAAGAAGGAAAGGTTTTGTACAAAATTCTGGACCAAGGAAAATATGCGCTTATTGTGGAAAGACAGGACACACAGTAGACACTTGCTATAGGAAACATGGCTTTCCTCCTCATTTTCAGAAAGGGAATTCATCAATGATCAACAATGCTTGCAGTGACACTAGAGATTTAAAGGAAGATCTATCAACAAATGGAGATATTTCTACTACACCATCTACTTTCACTCATGAGCAATATGAGAAGATACTTAGTTTAATTCAAGGTTCTGGCATTAACCAACATTCTGCTTCCTTAGCTAACCAGGTTAGCACATTTCAGTCTGGTCATTCACCAAGTGAAACAAAAAAATCAGGTATTATCAACATCTCTTCTTCCTTCAACAGTTTTTGTATTGGTTCTCGGATCATTGATTCGGGAGCAAGTGATCATATTTGTGCATCTTTTAAAACTTTTCAAACTTTCAATGAAATTAAACCAATAAGCATAAGGTTGCCTAATGGTCATGTTTCAATTGCAAAGTATACTGGTACTGTTGTTTTTTCTCCTGGTTTCTTCATTACAAATGTTTTGTGTGTACCAAATTTTTCATTCAAATTGATTTCAGTATCAAAGTTAATTTCTACCTTGAATTGTGTTGTTTCCTTCAATAATTCCCGTTGTGTTATTTAGGACCATCAATCCGAGAGGATGATTGGTTCTGCTGAAAAGTTTGAAGGGCTATATCACTTAGTTATTGATGACAAACAAGCCTCTTGTTCAAATATCCAAACAGCTGATAATCAAACTTTACCTGAAGATGCCTTATAGCATTTTAGATTAGGACACCTATCAATTTCAAAGATGATTTCTATGAATTCAGAATTTCCCTTTATTGTTGTTGATCCAAAGGCAAACTGTGATGTATGCCATTATGCTAGACACAAGAAATTACCATATAAAACTAGTTTGAACAAAGTTGTTTCACCTTATGAGTTGCTTCATTTTGACATTTGGGGGCCTTTATCCATACATTTTATACATGGTCATTCTTATTTCTTGACTGTTGTTGATGATTTTAGTCACTTTACATGGGTCATTTTGTTAAAATCTAAAGCATAAGTAAGAGATCATGTACAAAATTTCATCAAATTGATTAAGAAACAATATAGTGCAAGAGTAAAAGTTGTAAGAACGGATAACGGTCCTACATTTGCTATACCACAGTTTTATGCTTCAAAAGGAATAATGCACCAAATAACTTGTGTGGAATCCCCACAACAAAATGGTAAACACCAACATGTTTTTAATGTAGGGAGAGCTCTTCTTTTCCAATCAAAATTACCAAAACAGTTTTGGTCTTATGTTATTCTCCATGCTACATACATAATAAATAGAGTACCCAGTACTCTTCTTGAAAACAAATAACCTTACTTCTTATTACACAAGCACAAACCTAACTTGCATGATTTAAAAGTTTTTGGCTCCTTATGTTATGCATCTACACTTCAGGAACATTCCAAACTGGGTATATCAATCTATCAAAGGAAATATTGTTTAGATCTTCTAAATGAATTTAGTCTACTTGGACCAAAGCCTGCCAAAACACCACTTGATCATTCAATTAAGTTATATCAAGATGCAGGGAAGTCATATGAAGATATAGCAACCTATAGAAGATTAATTGGAAAATTACTTTACTTGAACACCACTAGGCTAGACATCTCCTTTGCCACTCAACAACTTAGTCAATTTTTAAATAATCCAACTTTGACACACTACCAAGCTGCTTGCAGAATAGTGAGATATCTTAAAAAAAGCCCAGGTAGAGGCTTGTTCTTTCCAAGAAAATCAGAAATTCAATTACTAGGATTCTCTGATGCAGATTGGGTTGGCTGTCTTGACACTAGAAAATCCATTTCAGGATATTGCTTCTTTTTGGGTTCATCATTAATTTCTTGGAAAGCAAAGAAGCAACAAACAGTTTCAAGATCTTCTTCTAAAGTTGAGTACAGGGCATTTTCCACTACTGCCTGCGAGTTACAGTGGCTGATATTTCTTTTACGTGATCTACACATTACTTGTTCTAGAGCACCTGTTCTCTATTGTGATAATCAAAGTGCCCTGCACATAGCTGCCAACTCCGTTTTTCATGAGCGAACAAAGCATTTGGAGATTGATTGTCATTTTGTTCGAACCAAGCTTCAAGAGGGGGTCCTACGTTTATTACCAATTTCATACAAAGAGCAGCTAGTTAATTTCTTTACAAAAGATTTACCTCTGCCCATTTTCACTCCATTTCCAAACTGGGCATGATTGATATTTACCATACTCCAGCTTGTAGGGGGATGTTAAATTACGAAAATGATGAAAAGGGTAAAATTGGATTTTCACGTGAATCATTAAATATACCAACTCAGCAAGGGCAGACAATCAAATCATCCCATTCAGTTGCATAATCTTTTCCACTATCCACTGCTAACAACCTCAACAGATTATAGGCTGGCAATGACACAATGGAGCATCATCTACAATAGGATTTTTCTGCACCCTTCTTTTATTATAAATAAAGACAATTTTAATTGTTGTAATAGTTTTTTCTTCTAGAGATATCAATGAAATTTTATCTTTCATCTTTTTTTTCTAAATGTTTAAAATCTTAAGAAAGGTGGTGTTTGCGTGTTTTGTCGACCTAATAGTGAGTTGTAGGTTTGGTGCGTTTCGTTTGCGGGAGGTAATCTTCTATCTATTGTTGAGTTCATCGTTCTTCATTCTGCTATGACGAAGGTGCGCGTGGTGGTGTGATGCAGTTCACGTCGCATCTTCTCTGGTTCATTCACGTTTCTGGTGCATGCGACGTGTAGGGCATTCTGAATCTGCATGTGTGCATTGCGTTTTCCACTTGGTTGTTGCATTGTGGAAGTCTAGTGGTGGTTCGTGCGGTTGAGCGTGATTGACGATGGTTCCTTCTGATTTGCGGTGGAGATTTGTGTTGGAGAATATGTGTTTTGTTGGGTCGCATGGAGCTCCATGACGCAGGTGCTGCAATGGCGAGCTCTTCTTTTTCAATGTGGCCTCCTAATCTGTGTTTTATGGCAACACTGCTGGCGCGCTGACAAGGTGCAAGGTTGAAGCCAAACCGTGGTGCCTGGTTCTGTTTAGATTTAAGATGATGATGTTGTGGCATCATTTGATTGGACACTTTGAGAGTGCAAGGATCATGACCACATGGCAATATATTGGTTGTCATGGAGCTTAATTTTTTGAGTGTCTAAGTGGGGTGAAAATAGACATTAGGGTGTCCTTATAGATTTGGGTGGTTTAATTGAAAAATAGGAGTGAATAAATAATATAAGGAGCACATAAATGAATTTTAAAGAACGATTATAAACAAATAGTCACACAAATTATGCATATGAAAATGAATATAAAATATAAATCATATCAAAATTAATTCCATATATAATAGGAATCGAAGACATGACCTATAACCCATAATAAAACTACAACTAATTGTGTTACACTTCACTTCTACATAATTATTATTTATTAATTTAAATAATATCTTCCTCGTCCAACCTACTTTTCTTGAAATTTATATATTTTTTCCTGTGTTTTACAGTTTTCACTTATCATTCATGAAATCAAAGATACCGAGACTTTCTAAATTTTTGCAATATAAAGCACAACCTAAGTCGATTCTCGGAGGATACTAATTGTATTCAATATTTAGTATTTTTTTTCAGTACAAATTAAACAAGGGTTTAGGTTTAGAAAACATAAAAAGAAAATTATAGAAAACAAAACAGAGATCAAATATGAAAATTAAGAAAATCAAAATGTTTCAATCTACATATTTGAGAATCAAACAATCCAAATAACATAGTTCTCTAAATATTCAAATTCAAGTTTGAATAATTAATTGATCAAATAATTAACTCAATTGGTTATAAATCTCATTCAATCAAATTCTTCTTCTTTTATCAAATCAAGATTCAATTGATTTCCGTTTTGAATTCTAAAATCTAAAATTAGAAACACAAATTGATATTACGAAAAGCAAAACTAAAACTAAAGAAGAGAAGAATAAACTAATTTTAAAGTAAATGTGAGTCTAATCATCTTTCTCTTTTTCTTTTGAGCACATTTAGACCTCATATAGGCTCTCAACATGAAGCAAATGTGGGTCTAATCATGGTATCTTTAGTTCCATAAGCTCAATTACAAAAGTTAAAAGCTAATACACACAAAATATGATCCACATGGGTTCCTCTATAAAATTTCAACAAATCTACTTTAACTTCTAAAATCTACCTAAACCCTAAAAGGTAGCAAAGTACTCCAAATCCAACAAATCACATGTCCATTTTGAAGCCCACGAAATTTAGAATCTAGTTTAGTTGAAATCAGTCAAAAATAATATCTATAAAAACAATTATGGCCAAAACAATGAAAAAAATCAAATGAATTTTGAATACAAAATTAAAGAAACTATGTATGATGAAGAATGCAACCACTCTACACTAAAACTATAAATGTATGTACAAAAACATGTGTTGTCGTATTAAAGATGGATTGATTTCCTAATTTGTTAGCATGTTTTAAATCAATCCAATCAGGTAGTTCACTTAAAAATTATTGTTTTTTTCTTTATGATTTGTAAAGGGATATTCCCTCGGCAGATGGCAAAAGTAGTGGCAAAATTAGTTTATTATAGCATGATTTCATCTATCTAGTATGCCAATAGCTTTAAGCAAAAAAGAACAAAAAAAATCCTCTGTATCATCTAGATCAGTGCTTTAGAGCAAATGAAACCACTTTCACCACTTTTATTTTTAATAGGAGGTGAATACATTCTTCAGTATGAAGCAATATAAAAAAGAGGAAGAATTTGAGATTGATAGATTATATGTCCAGGTTCTATTTTCTTGGCTAGAATTGGAATTTGAATCCATAATTTCCAAACTCTGGATATGTTGCCCGCAAGTCATTGGATGGGGTAAAATGATAGGTATCTTTTCGAAGGAACAATGTACCAAAAAAGGGTTATAAAATAGTACTGGAAGCACGATATTTTATCGTTATGTAAGTAATCCAATATTTTTCGTGATATTATGGGGGATTCTTTGGGAAGTTTTACATCTTTCATTGGAGTTCCATATGCTATAAAAACTAAATTTAATGGGTGCCATGTTGGCTCTGGAGATAGGGGTTTGTGGTGGTTGGTCTACCCTTTGACTGGAATGTAATTTCACACTTGTTGAAGCCTTTCACAGTCCACATAATGTGCCTTGGTCCATTAGAAGTTCTTGATAGTTATTGACTCGTCTATAACTCTTTTATAGAGAAGGAAACAAGTGCAGGGACAAAATAACAAACATATAAATTGATTAGAAGATTAATTGTAGATTGTTTCATTTGTTACCCCATTGTGTCTGGGAGTATTTTTTAGGAATTGTTCTTATTTTTAAGTTTAGATGTTATTGATTCCGACGAATTTTTATTGTTTTCGAATTAGGTTTTTGTTTGTTTAATTTATTTTTAATAAAATCTTTTCACACTTGGCACATGATAAATGAAGATGTGTTAACTTTGTTGAAATGTTAGAGTTTCATAGCGATGTTTTCGGATGAAGAAACCTTTACATAAAAAAAGTAATCCAATATTATCGTGGTGGTGATGACCATGATAACCAGATTAGCTGTTCAGAAAACGAAACTATTAGATAATATACGGACTTTTGCTATGCGAATATCTTCCAAATGATGCCCACTTATATATTTTGGATTTATTTTTGGTACAACAACCGTATGAACAATAGAACTGAAGAATGGTCATCCAGTAAAATGGATCGGATACATAACATGTCAAAATATCCTAATCCTAAGCTTATCAATGTTACAGCTTGAAGATCAGTCTAAAATCCGTTCACATCCTTGCCCATGAATTGGTAATCTTTTTAAATGTTTCACCATCTGCGGCGTTTTTTTCCATAAAAATATGCAAATGCAGCTATTGATGCAGCAATAATAACCCCAGCTGTAGCATGCCAAGCATATAATGGTTTTTCCAAAAGTAGGTCTGAGGCCCTAACCTCCACTGGAGGTGACACCGCTGGTTTCTGGCTAACTGTAACTGCATACCCCAAACCCTGTCTCTCCAGTTCAGTCAAGTCTTCAATTGCTGGCCTTAACCTAGTGACCTTAGCTATGGCTTCATACTCTTCTTTATTTCCACCTTCAAGGAAAGCCCCAACAAGGTGACCCTTGCTTACCCAGTATGCTCCAAATGCACTGCCTGACATATCTCCGAAATATATAACTTCCCCAACATTATCCCCATAAAATTGCCAAGACAATGTGAAGATTCTGGAGTAGAAAAAAGGAATGTAGTCAAATTCTCCTGTTTTGTCTGGTTCCATTATTGCAGCAACGACATGTTTTGCAGACTTCCGAGCTGAATCAACATGCTCAAGTCTTCGAGTTTCCCCAAATGCTTTGACTGGAAATGCTGCAACATCTCCAATGGCATAGACTGAGCTGTTGCTTGACTGCAACATCCCATTTACTTTGATTCCACCTTTCTCCAAAGTGAGCTGGCCTTCAAACAGACCTGTATTTGGACGTATTCCAATTCCCACCACAACCATGTCCACAGATAGCGTGCTTCCGTCCCTAAGATTAACAGCTGTAACCTGTCAAAAGATTCAGTCAGTTATAGGTTGAATCAATAGCAGATAATACTAAAGCAGAGTCAAATTGGCATTGTTTTTTCTAATCACTTTCTTCAAGGATATGGACATAGATATGGTTGGTTATAATCCTGTCAACCACGAAATTTTAACTTCTAACTAATAAGCATGAAGCCACTATCCACTGCCTTGGAGATTGAAAAATCTTTTCAGCAGAATCACTTTCCACTTTGAACTGAAAAAGGTTTGGCGCAATCATCCTCACAGATTTCTCATCCAATATAGAATAAAAAGCTTTTTTCTCCAAAAACAACAAAGGCCTTTCCTAACAGGTGTGCCAGAATATCAGCTACATGTATCATATAATGCTATTGTATCAAAACCCAACATTTTTGGACTTGTCATTTAGATCAAAGTGTTTTTTAATGATTTTTTAAGAGTTTTCGCCTTCCTCCATTTTTGTTTATGGAGTTATCATTAAAATTATCAAATCTTATTATTAGGACACTAGGATTCTTTTTCTCGTATCAACACACACATCACAAGTAAGCAAATGTTAAAAAAATAGTTTCAGTACCTTCCCATTGGAGTCAAAATCGAATGATGATAGCACAGTTCCCTTAACGAAGTTTACTCCCCTTGATTTATAATATTCTTCGTAGTAGTTTGCTATTTTTGTGGTAAATAAACGAGCCACTGCAAAATAAACAAAATATTGAGAATGTCTTTCAGTTTTTGAAGTTATTTTCATTCATTATAGTCACAGATGGAGATTTGGTCAGAATAACTATCACGAACAACACACTCATACATTATGCGTAAATTGTGTTGACAAGTTTAAGAAAATTACTTACTGCAATGTTCCTCAGGGAAGACCATTGTTACATTTATTTTATTGATCACTAGAGATGCTGCACATTCCATGCCTATGTATCCACCACCAATGACAACAGCATTCCCTTCTGGACAAGATTGTATAACATTGACAAGCCTATTTGCATCTGCTATATCTCTTAAATAACAGACATTTTCTGCATCTGATCCACTCACCCCAAATTCTTCCAGCTTCAAAGCCTACACGTGACATTGCATGTGTTTAATATACTTTAAGAAAGTAAATGATCCACTATCTAGGTATGTTGGTGAATTTATCCTCAAATTATTCCAACACTAGTATTTACTATGTTTATGGAGAAGATAAGTTGTTCATTAGGTTAAACATCAAGTTCCTAGGAAGTAAAAGTTTTCAAATCTCTTTCAAAGGCAGTGATACTGGATTACAAAGTGAATGTCAATAAAAAAGAAAAATACTAGAAATACACAGTAAATAGCCACAACTTCTATCATTTGTCCTTCTTTTCAAGACCATGTGCCCTTTTAGAAGGCAAACTGATTATTTTAAGTAGGGAAATTCTGACCGAGAGATTTGTTTTAATACCCGTGCACCAGTAGCAACAATAAGAAACTTATAACTTATGGTCTCTCCTGTTGTTGTTAAAAGTGTCTTGCGTTTCACATCAGCAGATTTAACTCCGGTTCCAAGAACTACTTCAATCCCTGAAAATAAAACAGTAGCAGTTTCCAAATAATCAGATATTCAGGATAGCAACTTATATGACATCATGGAAACATTAAACCAAGATAAACAATAACTACTTTTCAGCAACCAGCATCCTTAAATGAAGAAACTATTTGGAAATATAAAACAGGAAGTTACTTTCTAGAAGCACACGTGAATACTAATACCCAGTTTCAATGAACAAATTATCAAGCAATACATTGAGGTTGGTCCTTTCTTACTTTCACCTTAGGAAAACTACTTATCCTATATTGGTGCTGCAACCTGAAATAATCACCACTTGTAAAAAGAAAATACCAATAATATAATGTAGCACATGGTGAGAGGTGAAGTTTAGGTTCTGCCAATAAATGCCAGAAATATATTACCTTGTCAGGACACTAATTGCCAATGGACTCAACACCCCATTGAATGCTAGTGGAAATGATCAAACAAGGAAATAAATTCAAAGCAGAGATCACAGATGACATTCATGCATTTACATATTAGCATCCACCAACAAACATAGCTAGCTAACATGTACATAATTTTATTTAGCAATTCCTTATTTCTCAATATAAAACAATTCAGCCCAAAACTAAGTTAAATTTTGTCTTTAAAGAATTTTCAGTTAGAAAATTTTGATTCAGTTAGATTGATGGACCTATAGGGAATCAACTACTGAACTAGATCATTGCAGTATACTACAAGATGTAAGTGGAAATCATTCACTCCGTGTAATCTCAAAGGGGGGAAGGTAAGCAGCTAAAAACAAAAACAGAATACATGATGATGTAAAAAAATATAATTACCATTTTCTTTATACCATTTGGGAGTTAGCCTCTCCTCATTTGCACCAACACAGGTATGAAAGGATGGAAGCCGTGCAGCAGCTGTATGTTGCAAATTTGTTTCAGCAACAACTCATTACAAAATCTTTGTGGAAAAAAGCTAAGCAATGGAAGAAATAAAAGGGTCACAGAAATAAGTAGGTTCACCAATCTATACTATTTTGAACAGTAAGGAAATGAAATCTACATAATGCAAGTACCATCATTTGTTCCCCGCCCAGTCTGTTAAAGACTGAGAATTTGAAACGGAAAAGGTATGTGTGTATATATTATTTACTGTAAACAGAGCTATTACAAGGAACAGTATTCTCCGGTAATCACAGAGCCAGGCTACGCCAGAAAATGCAAAGCAATTCTATGAATCTTATATAAGAAACCAACAGAATGCCAAAATCTCCCTTCCCTACAAGGATCCTTACACGGGAAAGATCCCTTCCCACGAGCTGACTAACTGACAATTTCCTCCCCTAATTTTAATCATTTCTCTTCCCACACTTTCTAATATATATATGCAGAATCTTAGGCCGATGTGCCTCAGATTTATTGGCTAATAAACTCCTCAGCCCAACCACAAAACCCTCCAATTTGAACCAGTCAAGTTTACTTATCCATACGTATAAATATCAAGATTATTTTGAAAAATAAATAGGCGATACTGTACACAAGGAACCAAAACTAAATTATACATTTACTATTCTACAAAAAAGTAAACAAATATTACGAAGAGCACTGCAACAAAGTTTTGAAACAAGTCTCCACAGTAACAGACAGAGTTAGCAGTCCCCAAATGAAATCAGATATCATGGCTGCGGCATTCAAATTTAAAAACACTACAGAGATATCAGTCATGACTTATACAAATATAAAGGTTTCAGCCATATGGCAATAGAGAGGGATTTTCTATTTAGACAAAAGTCCTGATTTTAGAAGATTAGATTGTTTAATGTAAGAGAAAGAGAGCATGTTTCAAAGGAAAGGATTAACTGACACAAAGAAGAGTCTATACCTTCTGGAAGCAAAAATCCTTTGCTCAATGCAGGCCTTTCATAAGGAGCAACCTGAGTCAACCATTTGAGAATGTTTACATACTTGTCACCACATAAAGAAGAAATAGAAATATTTGGGCTTCGACCAAAATTAATTTTTACGTCAGTGAATGAAATATAGACAAGGTCATCATCAATTGATAACAAAAATAATCAAACTTCAATGAAATCAATCACAAAAGCTACTCAAACCCAACATTGGAAAAACAAAATTAAACACTCGAAATGATTTGAAGGTAAGAGTTGACAGCAAAAACTCCATTGTGCAAAGCAGGTTTACATAGCCAGACCCCATAAAGCTCAACATATTAATTAAAAAAGAAAAGGGAGGTAATTATTCATACTGGTTCGTCGGAAATAATACAGAGTTCACCATGAGAGACTCCTTTTTTGACGAATTCAAGAGCAGCATAGCCAGCAGCCACGCCTCCCCCAAGAATCACATACACAAAGGCTCTCCCCATTTCCCAACTTCACATCCACACAACGCAACGCAACAAAACGCCTTCGGTTATATTTATCTTCAATTTAAAAATCGAGGGTGCTCAATTTTTTGGGAGCGCTTTCTTTCAAGACACTCCCACAAAATCTGAAGATCACGAACGGGACCCACAACCACGACGGAGATAGCTACTGCGCTTACCCTAATACCCCCAAATCATACCCTCTGCAAAACTCCATTGTTTCCACATATTTTAATAAAATTATCCATTGCATTTTTTTAAGATATAAGCGATTATTTTTCTTAAGAAACTTCCCAACGTTATCATGCATTAGCCAGTAGATAGGACCCATCGCAGCCATTCATCTTGTCTTACCGTAGGAATTAAGTTATCCACCATATCTACGTTGTCTTGCTACATATCAGCCATTTGATTAATTTATTTAAACCTCCCTACCTATTTCAATTTTAATGATTCAACTAAAAGTTTTTTGTGAGGTGAAAATTAAAAGAAAAAAAAACTTATATGTTCTTAAAACTTCGTGTGTATATATATATATATATATATATATATATATATATATATATATATATATATATATATATATATTTTTTTTTTTTTATATTTTT
>Ga0099822_1001807_pt1 | contig 25717 bp, 13 predicted proteins | sample CowpeawhiteBW_FD_76839 | JGI IMG/M metagenome (GOLD analysis project Ga0099822, IMG submission 76839) | Root nodule microbial communities of legume samples collected from California USA - Cow pea white BW | ecosystem: Host-associated > Plants > Roots > Nodule | place: USA: California | collected... | reverse complement strand
GTACAAGTTTTTTTTTTTTTTTTAAATTTTATGCGGGCTTGCGGGCCGGCCCGCGCGGGCCGCGGGCTAGCCCGTGCGGGCCGAGCCCGCGCGGGCTTGCGGGCTCAATATCCTGGCCCGCCCCACATTTTTTCTGCGGGCCGGGCCCGCGGGCCGGGCCCTAATTGCCACCCCTAATAAATCCTATTAATATATTTTTAAATCTCTTAAAAGAAAATAGGTAAAATTTATTTACTCAAATCCACCAAAATTTACTTAAATTCATCCAGCAGTGTTGTTACTCATTCATTGTCTAAAAATCACCTTAATGTTGGGTTTTCATGTTTATTATAAATATATAAAATAAAATTATTAGAATAAAAACAAAAATAAAACTAGACCTAATAAAATGATAATCTAATAAATTTGAATATTTTTAATTATATTTTTATTAACAAATTTTGTTTTATTAACTATCAAAGTTTTTTATATTTTTCAATTAAAGCTTTATATTTTAATTTGTTTTCAATTAAGATTTTTTATCATTATTATTCCTTTGTTTTTGTACATGGAGAGCCTCTACCAGCCTTTAAATGTCAAATCGAATTTTGTAGACAACTATATAACACTAAATAATAAGAAAATATGTTAAGAAACCTTAATTATCTTTTCATGTTTATGTTCTTATGGGACCAAGTTGTACTCCACAAGTCTGCTGGGTTGCTCTTACACTTGATTGTTGGTTAGATGTCTTCCTACTCCGATGACGGTGCAAGGGTGCCTGCAAAAGATACTCTGATGCTTAAGTTAACACTGGTGATGTCAGAGATTCATAAAATATTTTAATGCGTAATCAATGCATAGAACATTGTATTATTTATACTTTTTTTACCTGTGGATACCACCTGGAGTGGGCTTTTGGGTCCAAAATACCTCTTTTAACTATTTCTAGATCCAGTGACAATGAGTGAAATTACCAGAAGAGCCTTCGATAGTTGTTGGTAAGCGGTTTGTCAGTCAATATGGACGGATGCCACATACTTTATGGGGGATCCTATGTATGCATTATCAGGTAGGCGGGCATGTGGATTTGAAGGGCCAAACACTTCTTGGGTCGCCTAATTATTTGAGTAGTCAGGGTTAGATGTTTGAGGCTGCTTAATGTGTACTAAGAGATTTCCTGGTACAGAGTAAGCGGCCTTGAAGGTTGTTGATGGCCGCTTACTGTGTACTAAGAGATTCCTTAGTATAGAGTAAGCGGCCTTGGAGGTTGCTGATGGCCACTTATTATATACTAAGGGATTCCTTAGTACAGAGTAAGCAGCCTTGGAACTTGTTGATGACCGCTTATTGTGTACTAAGGGATTCTTTAGTACAGAGTAAGCAGCCTTGGAAGTTACTGATTGTCGCTTACTATGTACTAAAGAATTCCTTAGTATAGAGTAAGTGGCCTTGGAAGTTACTAATGGTCAGTTATTGTGTACTAATGGATTCCTTAGTACGAAGTAAGCGGCCTTGGAAGCTACTAGAGGTCGCTTACTGTGTACTTAGGGATTCCTCAGTATAGAGTAAGCGACCTTGGAAGTTACTAGAGGTCGCTTACTGTGTTCTGATGGATTCCTCAGTACAAAATAAGCGTCCTTTCATAATAGAGTAAGCGACCTTGGAAGCTACTGGAGGTCGCTTACTATGTACTTAGGGATTCCTCAATGCAGAATAAGTGATCTTGGAAGTTACTGGAGGCCGCTTACTGTGTTCTGAGGGATTCTTCAATACAGAGTAAACGGCCTTCCTTGGAAGTTACTGGTGACTGCTTACTTTGTATTGTGTATTTGCACTTAGTTCATGGTATGGTTGGGACATTCTCCACATATTTTTTTTGTCTCCACATATTTTTGTTTATTATAATATTTAGATAGTTATTAAACTTGAGAGTTAACTCGATACATTTCTACACATAGCTTTTGAATGAATTTGGAAGCAAACTCAATTTTGATGTAAACTCGGTAGAATCTCCTAAAAAAATAATTCTTTTATTAACTTTTACAATCAGGATTTAGGAATTATTTTTAATTATTTGGTAATTGTATAATATGTTTTCTAATTTTCAGTTATTTAATAATTATATAATATATTTTTTAATTTTGTAATTTAAAACTCAAAATTAGGAATAAAGTATGTCTGAAATGATTAAATTCAATTGAGAACATTCATGTATTAAAAGCAAAATATTAAGGATTCAAACCAGGGATGGCGATGCGGACGGGCAGGCTGGCTGTCCGTTTAGCCCGGCCCACACATCCACATTTTATGTGGGCTTACATCGCTTGGCCTGCGGCTGTGCACCAGCCCGCATAGTTGGGACATTTTTTTATTTTTTAACTTAAAAGCACTTCCTGAGCATTTTAAAACAGTCCTACAGCATAAAAACATTGCAATGAAAAGAAATCCTGGAGCATTATCACAGTGCAATAAACCAAAACCTGGACAAGTACAATAAACAACACAAAAAACACTCCATAAAATGAAGTCTTGGAGCATCAAAACGAATGTAATAAACAAGTACCGGACATCATATCAAGTGCAATAAACAATGTAAAAGAATCCATAGTCTTAAAACATGAAAATAATCCAATAAACAAAGTTCAAATAAAAACAGTCCAAGAAACATCTTCATGGTGGTAGTCTATTGTTTCAGACTTTTTTTTAGTATCATCTTCCTCAATTTAATTTTCACAAAGAGGTATATTAACATCATCCTTATCGGCCATTCTTTTTTCTAAATTAATCCCAAATCAATTTCTCGATACAATACACACGTTACCAAATCAAATCAGCAGCAACCAGCAATAAACATGATTGTTGTAACAACAGCCACCAATTGAGCAGCAACAACACACAGCAACAACAAAATAAATTTCAAACAATAAACCAATTCAGCAGAGCAACAACAATACACAATTAGCGACAACACACAATTCAACAGGAACACACATTTCAAACGAACCCAATTTCAATAGCAAATCAATTCAGCAACAATACAAGCTATTGCAGATTCATACAAAGCAATGAAAATGAAATTGAAGAAAAGACTCAAAACCTGTGTGAATAATCGTGAAGAAACTGGTCGACGAGAGGACAGATGCAGACGTGGTTCGTGTTCGTCAATGGTTGGCCAAAATCAAGATGGGTGGTTGCTCCTCTGGCTTGCGGTGCGGTTGCGTCAATGGCTGGGAGGAAACGTTCAACGGCAGCGACGCAACGTCAAATGGCTGGGGGAAAGGAAACAATCGCAGCGTTGCATGAGCTCGTGAGTGGTGGCGCTCCTCTGGCTTGCGATGCAATGATCGTCAATGGTTGGGAGGAAAACAATGACAGTCGTGAGTGGTTGTGTTGTGAGACTGCGACTCTATGGCAACGGCACTGGTCGTGAGTGGCTGCGAGCCTGCGGCAGCAGACCGTGAATGGTGGGAGAGACCGTCAATCGACAGTAATGCGGTCTGTGACAGCGGCGCTGACAGTCAATGGCTTGGTCAGCAGCATCAATTGGTTGGTTGGTCAATGGTGTGCTCAGTTCACTATTTAGTGATGAAAGTGAGGAAAGGAGGAGGAGCGGATTTGGTCTCTCTCTCTCACTCTCTGCAGCAGTACACTAACTTATTAACTTTAACTTAAGTTTATGGCCGCAGACCACGGACCAGCCCGTGTAGACCACGGGCCATTACATGTCAGATTGTGACGAACTTGCAATTCAACTTCTAAATCGGTCCCACGTATTTTAAGCGAGTTTGAGAGACGACTCGCCAGATCAGGTCCTAAGACCCCTACTCTAAACGAATAAGTCAGATATCGGATGAAAAGACAAAATATTTAAATTGTATGAACTTTAATTATTTTACTTAATTATTCTATTGAAATATAATTGTTTTAATTATTTTACTTAATTTTTTTTAAATATAATTGTTATTTGCTTTGTTTTAAATTAAAAATCAACTTAAGTTTAACCAAACAAGTTTTTCAGATATGTTCAGGAAAAACATTCCTCGTTATAAGGTTGTAAAAAGCATTTTTAGTTAATAGTATTCATTTTGAGGAAAGTTATGATACTCTGAAGCTATAATGTCTGGAAAAGTAAAATGAAGCTATGAATTTTTTTTTTATTTTTTTTAAATCTGTTGGCAATAGAGTAACGAATGTGGTTCCTTCTGGAGAAGTAAAAGCTAGAATGAAATGAAATAGATTATTGTGAAGTATGCCAAAACAAACAGAACTAGCGGTGAATGACACTACCCCATGCATTCTTAAGCCACGTGTCCTTCCATTCCCAGCAAGGACACTTGCACATGGTGTTTCAGAAATATATACATATACCAGTATCACCTATTGCTTACCATGCTTCTGTTTCTTTCTCGGTCTCAACAACAGCCATTGTTATTCCTCAACTTCTGAAATCTGAACTCAGCAAAAGACAAAGTCATGCCTCAAACAAATATGATGAAGGTACGTACGTAAGCTGATTTCATGCAAGAGGTGACTTAGTATGTAAGTAAACACCCCCTCTATATTTTCGTAATTCTACTGGTAAAGGATGAAGCATGTATCTGTATATTCATCATGGGTTAAGTCAACAGCAGATTATATGCAGTTAAAAAGTCCAAGATTATGTGAAAGTGAATATGGAGATTCAAAACATGAGACTTTAATAGGAGACTTAACTTGGAGCTTGTCTTCTGTGAAAGACATCCACATCATTTAAGATGTGAAAGAGAGAGGAAGGAGACTTATATTTGAAACAGAAGAAAGAATGTAATTATTTGTTGGAGAATGGAAGCAACGGACAGGGTTTTAGTTTTATCCATTCAAAATATTTGAAAGTTATTTCTAAAAGAAACTATTTCCTCCCTTCCATTTATTTCCAACCAAAACTTTATCTAAAGAAAATCTAGATATTTTTATGGGATGGCTGTAAAAGAATTAAGTAAATACAGTAAAAAAAAACAAATTACAAAAGTAATATTGCATTTATGTGACGGGGAAAATTATGTCTCTTTATCCATCTAAAGTTGGAGACATAACGCATATCCATGTGATGTTGGATGAACTCAAACCTCTTCCGTCACACACATACAAAACTTCATGTGTTCTAAATCGTTATTTTATGCAATACTTATGTAACTTTTTCTTAAACAAAAGCTCAAATTTTATTTAGTACAATCCAAATAAATATTTATGAAGCATCATAACATGTTCTGGCTTGACATTTTTTTTTGTTTTGTCTTGAGCAGGCCAAATCTAACTTGCATAAAAGAAAGTCATCCTTGATTAGTGATGGACATCCTTCTGCATTCAAGGTATATCAAGCAACTTTTATTTATCGTATAGCATTGTTTGGATGTGTTTGAAGAAAAAAAGGTATTTAAATTTTAAATACTTAGTCCTTTTAGTTATAATTATTCATTATTTTTAATCATTTTTATTGTCTACATATATCATTTGAAACGTATAGTTCTTTGGTGCAAGGACACTCAGGATTTTAAACCTCCCCTGAATTTAGGACACAGTTAGTACCAATGTTCTGATATAATTCCTTTTCAATTAGAAGAGAATATCAAGAAGAGGAAGCTATGTAGACTCTTTTGAAAGAAAGGTTATCCTCTTTCATTCTCGTTCTGTGCATTCTCATCTATAATATAATATAATATTATATTATATATACACGCACACGTGCAACCAATATACCAAATCCTTCAATAACTATTAATACTATAAATATTAACTATGAAAATTATAAATATAATACTTTTTTATTTATCTTCAGCTATGGATTTTCTTCAAACTTAATACATCATGTCAACAAACATTCAAAACACTTCATACATCAAATCAAGTATAACTCAATCGATTTAATGTGACTTAAATGCATGTTATAGAATACTAGCGCCCTCTTAATAAGTATTAAATTTCAATTTAGAACTTCAATCATAACTCATTTAGATTAGTTGTAACATAAAGAAAGCATGATGTTGGAGTATGTCCCAACCATATATTATTTCAAAAGCTTATACTGCATTTTCAGATCATCATCCTATATTTTGTCACCTGTATTTATCCCCTAGCTGTCCATTACTTATTTTGTTGGTCTGAACAAAGTTTCTCTTTAAGATAAATTATTAGGAGTATCCTAAAAACCCTAGTATTGTGATTGATTGATTTCGTTTGTGGTGCACCTTCATTATCTTTGCCAGCAAATTTTTACTTTGCATTTAACAGCAGCCAGAGGGTAACACTATTAGAGAAGAAAACTATAATGAAGATGAAGATAAAAATGTTATTGGTAAGTACATGATCAAAGAAAAAGCAGGAGGAGAATATGATGCAGTGGATGACTATCAAGATAATGCAGACTACTTACCAGAAGATAAAGGTCCAAATACTACAGAGGTATCCTATCTTTATCCGATGATATCCTGTCATGATATTTATTCATACAACTTTTTTCTGGAAATGTCTCTAAAGAACATCAATGTAAGCAGCAGGTTATCCATCGTATCACGCCAGATTTCTACCATGATTCTTGGACTATGGTGATTTATTCCAGCTTCTTGTTACATAAGCAAGCTGTTTAAGTTTTGTGCTTACATAATCGTTTCAAGCTATTTATATTTTCTGCATAATTGTTTCAAGCTCTTGTGGGAATTTTACAATTGCTTTCAAGTACAATCATTAAAATAGGTTAGGTATCTACTTGATTTTTATCAGTCAACAGATTATGAGAAATAGCTTTTGCATCTTGAGCCTATGGTTAACCATTTTAGCTTCTCGTTCTCTACAAAACTTCATTCCCATGCATGCTCTCACCAAAATCAAATGATCATGGGTAAAAGACAGGGATTTTATCATCACAATCTAACATAGGAAAGCTTGAAATTTGTTAAACACAGGAGCAACCTCACAAGGGTATGGTCACAAGATACTCGGATGAAAAAAATAACCCTTCAACTCGACATTTCATCCATGGATATCACTTAATACAAGGACAGATGAACCATGGTATGGAAGACTATATTTTCGCTCAACATAGGAATCTCGATGGTTATGACTTAGGATTGTATGCAATATTTGATGGTCACTCCGGTCATGAAGTTGCAAAATACTTGCGAAACCATCTATTCGAAAATATACTGAGTGAGGTATATCCTTTAGTAACTGTTATATTTCAGTCCACACCATTATTATTCTCACTAATATTTGTTTTCTTAATCATGCATCAATAGCCTGGTTTCTGGGAAAATCCAGTGCAAGCTATTAAGAAAGCATGCAAAGCAACGGATGATGAGGTTTTAGAAAACGTAGCTGATTCACGTGGAGGATCAACAGCAGTTGCAGCAATATTAGTCAATGGAGTAAAGCTACTGGTAGCCAATGTTGGTGATTCTAGAGCAATATCATGCAAAAATGGTCGAGCAAACCCACTTACTGTGGACCATGATCCAGAGAAGGAAAAAGCTCTTGTTGAGAGCAGAGGAGGTTTTGTGTCCAAGAGACCTGGTAATGATGAAATAAATTCATCAATATCTATAGACTTAAAACTTCAACTTTTTTGCTCATCCAAGAAAATAAGTTAGTTTTTGAATAGCCAAAAACTACTTCAGGGCAAAAATTAAAATATTAGAAATTTAATTCTGGAACTTGATAACTGATATTTAAATTTTAAAATTTAATCGTTAACATATACATCTTCTTTATAGTGCCAATATAGAACATTTTTTCTATCTTGTACATGAGAACAATATTACTAGTATGAGAACAGTATCACTAGTATAATGATGATACATGCTTTTAAAGGATAAAATCTATCTCTACACGTATCCTTTAGTATTAATGCTTGATAACCCGCAATTGTCTGCCTGATATGCTTGCCCTATTTCTAGTCATAGGCTGCATCTATTTGTCAAATATTGCTAATATGAATTTTCAATATACCATGCCTCCGTATGCACAGCAGTGCCTACTACCAAACTACAGCTTATTAATTATCGTACAAGATTACTCTACTGCACTATTTTGCAACATCCAATCACGTAATGTAATTCCTATAACTTGTAGGATCATGTAGACTAAACATGCATGCGTGAGGCTCAACATGTTATGTCAACTGCACAATTTGATCTAATTTAGGAATCCAACATTTGATTTGTTCCATGTCATGTTAATGTAATCTCACTGAAAATATCTGTTAACGTTAGTAGCTTACCCTGTCCTCCAAATGGACAAGCCTTCCCTCGCCCTAAACTTTTCTTGCTCAAAATTGTCACTGTGAGACCCCCTTTTTCCTACTTTTGGTGCATTCACCAGTGACTTTATGTTTCTAGGGTTATAATATAGACATCCTATAATTTTTTTCACCTACCTTTTGGCCTTTCTTCTCATTTGATTTTATTTATATTTCCCTTCGTGAACATTATCTGAATTGCCAGTACTGAACATTATCTAAATTGCCAAAATGACTTAATCAGGGAATGTATCTAAATTGCCAAAAATGACTTAATCAGGGAATGTTCCAAGAGTGGATGGACAATTAGCAATGACAAGGGCATTTGGAGATGGAAAACTAAAGAAGCACATTACGGCAGAACCGGATGTGACCATTGAGAAGATTGATGAAGACACTGAATTCATTATTTTGGCAAGTGATGGTGTGTGGAAGGTACGAGAATATTGCATGCATCTTATAATTACAGATGAACACACTTTGGCTGAAGTAGAGCAAGCATAAACCTAAACTCTACAATTTTAAACCTTTAAAGAAATATAAAGTTAGATGCAAAGCCAAAAATATAAAGGATAAGAAATATTGAAAAGAGGAATAATTTCATATTTCTAATCAATTGCTAATTCATTGTAGAATAACTGAGTGAGATTACTAAGCAAATGGTCAAAAAATTAGTTTAGGGACAAGAAGAAACATGGAAGTATGGTGAAATGAAATACATAGCATGTCATGCCAAGTTCATTTGCATATTTTTATGGTCAAAAATTAACCTATATCATACCGAAACATACAATTCTGTATGTGCTCATTGGTGCCAAACCAAATTCTAGAATTTTCATATTTACCGACTTTACACTTAGCTCCAGCAACATGGTCTGAACAGTAGGAAACAACCCTAGGTTTCTTCGGTCCTTATAGTTCATTTTTCTTCCCTTAATCACACACGAGAACCATGTCATCTGTATTTTTAAATTTCTTATATGTGGAGAAATTTATTTTCTGTATTTATACATGAATTTTATTTTCGTTCAATCCAGATCAAGTAAAAATACAAATATATTAAATCATGCAATTACATGCAATAACGAAATGACATGTAAGAACCTTGATCATGAGAAACAGAACTGGCCCCTGTATCGCAGGTGATGACAAATCAAGAGGCTTGTGACTGTATCAAGAATGTGGACGGTGCGGAAAAAGCATCTAAGAAGTTAATTAAAGAAGCTAAATCTCTAGGAAGCTATGATGATATTTCATGCATAGTTATAATGTTCTAGCTTGCTATGATGATATTTCATGCATAGTTATAATGTTCTAGCTTACGTGCTCAATAATGCCCCTGCTTTCATGAATTTTTGCCTTTGTCTCCTGTATATTATTTTAAATTTCTATAACTCAAGGAAATGTCTTTAAAATATGTGAGTTACCATGAACGGCTGTTTAACTCGCTACTACATATTGGATGTTTCTTTATTTGGTCATCATTCCCTTCACATTAGGACTTGCCAAAACTTTTACCCATCATCCTTAACAGAAAACCATGGTCCAACGTTTTTTCACTTCAGTTTCTCTGAATTCTAGCTTTCAAATATGGTATCAAAGCTCTTGAGCACAGTTCACTTTCTCCCATACGATCCCTCCAGAAACTCAACGACGACTCTATAAAAAAAATCAATTTTCACCAAAATTTAAAATTTCAATACCCATTATGGTTACATGACTTAAAATGGCAATTGCTTCTGTACTAATTTTATGTAAGACAAATAATAAAGAAACTGATAGTAGGCTTACCGTAAATTATCATGTCATGATGAAACCTGCCTGCCTTCTATGTCCTTAAGTCTTAGGGTAACTGCCAGCTTGTGGGCATCGAGACCTTCAACTTCTGCCATGGTTGCTACATATGGCCCAAGTTTTCTGAGGCCTTCTTCTGTGAGAGATTGCACTGTTATGTATTTCAAGAAAGAATCCAATGAAACACCACCATACATCCTTGCATAACCATAAGTGGGAAGGACATGATTTGTCCCACTTGCATAATCACCAACGCTCTCAGGTGTCCACGGCCCTAAAAATACAGACCCTGCAGAGGCAACAAACAGGCACTTAAAGCTAGATCTTGAATCTAAAGGTCAAGGAAAAAACATCAAAGCGCCTAATACATGTTCAAAATTACATCTACGTTGGCTAGACAGTTCTTTTAAGAAAAAGGAAGATGTTTGCAATTGGCACCAAGTTCAATTCTGAGCAATATATGAGAGTGCAGATATAATACGTACGACTAGCAACAAAGTCATCTCCGAAACCCCCATCATAAGAGCAACTAACGATATGACAAAGCCATACCTGCATTCTGAATAAAACCCTCCCACTTCTCTGCATCCTTCACATTGACAATTAGATGCTCAGGTGCATATAAGTTTGAGAAATTGATTGACTGCAACATGAAAAAGAAACAACAGGTTCTGAAAAACCAGCAAAGACGTAATAAAGATGTTGATTGAAACCAAACTAACAAGAGGAATTAGCATTTAAGTAAACATTGTAAATTCAAGGATAACGAAGTTATGAATTATGGCATATGAAGAGATAATGCTACAGCATTTTATGAAAACAGGATTAAGCATACAAAGTTGTGTCAACTACCGAAGCACATATATAAAAACATAGGCATAGATAAGCCTAACATCTGTGTTAATTTCTACGGACAACTTGTTTTCTCTCTTGCTCTTCACTTTGTTTTTAGTGGAACTGAGAATACATGGATGAACTTGGGCAACACTACTGACCTCAAGCATATCATGTGCATGAACAATAAAACTGTGGGTCAGGGCTTTAGCAGCGAACTCTCCTCTTGGTAGACTCTGGCACTGCTTGCTGAGTTCCTCCTCTATAGCATTCAAATCCACGCCTTCACCAGCAATCACAAGCACAACCTGACTATCAGGGCCATGCTCAGCCTGAAAATCGTACAGTAGTTACAGACACATCAGCATTATATAGAAGGGACAAAAAGTTCTTAGGCCGGTGAATAAATACAAAATATATCTTGTTTAAGTGTAAATGCTTGCTAGTATTGATAAGCATATAATGTGCTTGTCTCTGTACCTAACCAAAAGACATGTTTGTCTTTCCATATTTTTCAAATTGTAAACCATACGGCAATTAAGGAAGAAGACATGTAAATAAACAAAATTTCAGATCATTTCAATTAAATAACCCATGTTCATTGGAGTAATTATCAATGGATGTAACAAAATATATAAACCCAAAAGATGTAATGCGATTTGGACCCTAAATGTCTAAATGATGGTGGAAAAGGCTAAATTACACTAGCGGTATGTATTTTTAACTAAATGCCTATTTTTTCTTTAGGCGATATCCTAGTAGTCTATTTTTTCTTTTGGCGATATCACCTTGTAATCTATTTTTTCTTTTGGGGAGACACTTGGGGACAAATAGATTGATACAAAACACTATGAGATTGATACAAAACACCATATGTGCTTAAAAGCGAAGAGCATAACGAAAATATTCTTTGGCAGTGTCACTTTCTAAGAATTCTGATCGTTTTGTCAAATTCAGATTTAATTTCATGACGAAAAGACATGAAAAAAAAAATGTTCATATCGACCGTTGATTAAATAAACCCAAGTTTATATGGAATATTTATCAATGAATGTAACAAAATATATAAACCCAAAAGATGCAATGTAATGTGATTGGAAGTCAATGGAGGAAAAAGCTAAACTACATCTTGTTTCATATTTCTTATGAAAAGAAGATCTAACTTATACTACAAGACTTGAGGTGTGTTAAATTCAAGATCGATTTTCTCCGATTTTGATAAGTGTAGATGACCCAATTTATCATGCGAGTTTGGATAAAGAAGACACGGCGGAAGAGCTGTTTTCAAGAAAATATAGTCCTCTGGATTCATGATATATGTCAATCAGCCGACCTGTAGCATGCTTGTACTACAGAAGAATTGCATCAAATTTTAAAGAGTAATTTAATGACTTAGTTAATCAACTAAAAGAGATTAGTCTAAGGACGGTTTAAACAAGTAGAGATTCTAAGTTCAATGAGGAAGAAAGAGAGATTTGTCATACTCCATGAGAACCATCATTACGTACATGAGAAGCAACTTTGCTTACGATACAGTGAGGAATCAGAAGAGAACAAGGACTTATTTCCATAGATATGGTTAATGATTAGAAATACCTAAATTGACTTTCACAGATTAAAAAATGCAAGTTGTTGAAATGATAGGGTTGAAAATTGAGCTAGGCTGTTTTTAATCTAAAATATTTATGATATTCTTCACAAAAACGATTAATTTAAACTCTCCATCCGGGAGGACATTTGCTACTTTGTTAGGAAAAACAATACAAAGAGTAACCAAAGATATGGTTAATGGTTAAAAATAACTGTATCAATTGTCCATAGATTCTGACTTTCACAGATTAAGAAATGCTACTTTTTTAAATGATAGAGTTGCGGGAAATTGTGCTAGGCTGTTTTTAATCTCAGATATTTATGACATTCTTCATAAAAAACTTTGGTTCAACTCTGTCAATCCGGGAGACAGTTGCTACTTTGTTAGGAAAACCATACAAAGAATAGCATTACTCTTGAATATGTCCCAAAGTCTTACCGTTTGATCATTAAGGACATTCACTTCGACCACAACGTTCTCTCTTACTGCAACCCTCTCTTCCCTGTGTGAATAACATTACAAAAGATTCAACAGGAACAAGAAGACTTCCACTTTTAGGGGTTGGAACAGGAGAAAGTCTTGCTATCAAGCTCTCCATTGAAGGAACTTCCTGACTAATAAGAACTTGATATATTCATGATCAAATTCTGGATTCAAAGCATGAAGAACCATCATTACGTACATCTTGTCTAACTTCTTAATTTCTTCAAGTAAATCAGTTTCAAGGAACATTTTCAGTTCCTCAACCCCCTAAGCTTCCGCTGTAAAAGAGATCTGTTTAAGAGATGCTAATTTATTGGAAAACTAAGAGCTGTTGAATATCATTAGCATAGATACTATTAGTCTTCTTCCAAAAGGAGCTACATGTTTTAAAGGTTCAAAGGGTCCCCAATAGTGGAAGACTGTACGGCCGGAAGAAGGCAACAAGGCAGCTGGAGGGATGCGGTTCTGTTGTGGTCACCCGCGGGCAGTGTGTGAACTATACGCCGGTGACTAGACCGTGTAAGGAAGCTGTGCATGAACGCGGGTGTAGTGGATGCAGTGTGTGAACTATACGCCGGTGACTAGACCGTGTAAAGAAGCTGTGCATGAACACGGGTGTAGTGGATTTTGCCTTCACGACGACCACAATTGTGTCTCACTTGAGGTGATCCAGATCTGGTAGTCACTGGAGAAATTGACACTGGCCTCCAGCTGCTGGAGACAAACTTTGATACCAACTTGGGCGGAAGTGTCTCAGAAAAATGCTTCAGGGTGAGCTTTCAGCAAATCTATTTTATATATGTTAAAGTCTGAAGACAAATACCATATGGCTGAGTGAAAACACCTAGGTCCCTATATGATTGACAACCACATCCTAAACATCTTTTACAGAATAATCTAGAAGACAACAGCAAGTCTCTTTTCTACCAGACATCATTATTCATACTGAATTGTGTTTTGGAATAATTAACATCATAATGCAGAAAAAAAAAAGCTTCAAGAAATTAGAATTAGTTATAACTAAATAAATTACAAGAGCATGAGATACCTTGCTAAGAGAGTAAAAAAAAACAGATAATCAATTCTCACTATGAGTGTAGATAGCCTCTCATTTACCATATTTACTATATAGAAACATTTAGAGCTAACTAAACCTGGGAAAGCAAATCGGCAGCTACATGACGAGGTATCGCATGCTTGTCAGCAATAACTAAAACTTCGGATGGACCGGCTGGCAAGTCTATTGAAACCATGGCTTCACTGTTCTGCAGAAGATTTTGAGCAGTAATGCAAAGCAGGAAGAACTATAAGATCTGAAGAGTAAAGCACTATATATAATAGAAAAAAACAGCGCTTCACAGCTCACTTGCAGAATCATTTTTGCAGCTGTGACATATTGGTTTCCCGGGCCAAAAATCTTCTCAACCTACAAAAGCATTATCACAAAACTCAAAATCAGAAATCATGAAAAAGATTAAAACTATGACGTATTTAAATTTTTGGGTTACAAAATAAATGGAGAAATTTCATATAATGTTCTGGACTCTTTACAAATTACACATTACATTTAGTAGATCCTATAAATCTGGAATATGAGCAAATTATAACATAATACCCAAGTTGGTTTTAAAACAAACCAACTTTTTTTCTGTCTGAAACTACTTTAAAATACTACTTTAGAACTATGATGTATTTAAATTTTTCGGTTACAAAATAAACGGAGAAATTTCAAATAATGTTCTGGACTCTTTACAAATTAGACAGTACATTTAAAAGATCCTATAAATCTTGAATATGAGCAAATTCTAACATAATACCACAGTTGGTTATAGCGTTTTTAAACAAACCAACTTTTTTTCTCTTTGTGAAACTACTTTAAAATACTACTATGGTTCCGTTGTTTTTCTTATATCATTTTTTTATTCAACAATCCAAAAGTTTTTTGTTTTCATGTTATGTTTTCTTGTGTTTAAAATAGATTTGTAAAAAGCTTTCTGGTATGCAAAAAAGAAAAAAGGTTTGCGAGAGTAAGATTAAACTAGGTTCTTTATAGGTCTGATTAAATTGTAAATACCCTCTTTTTCATAGTACCCATTCTATATATAATTCAATAATTAAAGAATACATTAAGACGGTCAGCCTATCAGAGGTAGTGGGGGGAATTCAAGAATATAAGGGCTTTACCTCGCTAAAACAGAATAAAATATACGAACTGGATCAGAAAATGAAGAGAGATTCTTTATTACTTGCTCGGAAACTGAATTACAGGTTTTCAAGACATCTGTACTCTCCCCAACAATGACCAATTACGATACCCCTCCCTAACTCTGTCCCCCTTTTTATAATATTTACCTGATCAACAACCAACTTACTGTAGTTAGCTATTAGTTATTTCTGTTACAATTATAAACGGCATCATCCCTTGTGTCCCTCCTATTTTGCTTAGTGTAGACATACCTAACAGGAGGTCTCAGCTCCTTATCAGATATAAAAAAATTAAGTAAATCAAATCCAAATACGATAACATGCAATAGTAAGAAAAGAAATGAGCTCAATCTAATAGCTATAAACAATAAATGAACGGAAATTTCAACAAAAAAACAAATGAGATTAATGAGAAACGCGGATCTACCTTGGGACAAGTTTCAGTTCCCCAAGCCATGGCAGATATGGCCTACAGTGTCAAACAATGTCATATTAATGATTATTTAATCATTAGTACAAGTACACAAACATAAAATTAAATTAAACATAAGGACATTAATTTCAAACTATTGAAACAGATAAGACAAGGGTGAAATTTTATCATGCTTTAAACCTGAGCTCCTCCAGCTTTGAGGATGTGAGTAACCCCTGCCTTCTTTGCACAATACACTACCTCCTGCAGAGAACAACATTGGTCAGAAAAGATACTAACCTTAAATATGTTTTCATACAATACAGATGAGTACCTTGCATATAGTGCCATCCTGAGCTGGAGGAGTAGCAAGAACGACAGTTTTACATCCAGCAATCTGTGCAGGCTGGCATATAAATAAAACAATCAAAGATTAATAAAATCTGATAAGAAGATGATGATGATTATTATCAACAATCCCGATGCCAATATAGGATGGAGAACAATACATAAACTAATTATAAATAAATTTAACTTACAACTGAAAGCATCAGGGCTGTTGAAGGTAGTACAGCAGTTCCCCCTGGAACATAAAGGCCCACAGTATTAATACTTCTTGAAACTCGCTTGCATTGGACTCCCTGACATTTTCAGAAAACTCAAAATACTAACATAAGACAGACAGACAGACGGACATGAAGTTTATTTCAGAAGGTATTTTATTTTGTTAGAGCTCGAATTATCTCCTGGCAAGATAATCCTACCAGAACCTACTCAAAAAGAAGTTTCAGAAAAGAAGAAACACCAATGTCCACTAATGAAAAGTGAATACGTTAGGAATAAGATATTATCATACTTTGATGTTCTCAACATTTGTTTCTGGAGTCCTCTGAGCAGCATGAAAGGCATATATATTGCTGTAGGCGATATCGAAAGCTTCCTTAACATGCGCATCAAGCTGCAATGAAATGCAATGCACAAAGTCAAAATTTAATAACTTGGATACTTCAAACAAATAACGGAACGGTGATAGGAACAAACAACAAAAATACCAGTGGATCTGGAAGGTCGGCGACAAGTTGAACAATGTCATCCAATTGAACTTTGTCGAATCTCAAAGTATATCTACAGAAATACGGAAAGAATTGTAAGAAGTTGAAAATGATGGTAACGAGAGTGACAAAGAGGAATGAAAAGAGCAAAGAGCAAAGAACAAAGAAGCAGGAACTCACTCTTTGACAGCAGCATCGCCTCTTTGTCGAACATGGTCAAGAATGGGGTTGACCTGCAAAGATAAGTACGAGAGATTGAAAACGACGGTGAGAAAGAGGGAAAGTGTGAAGGGACGGAGAGGGGCAGACCAGAGAGAAAACAGAAGTGAAATCGATACGAGGACGAGCAATTAGGCTACGAAGCTCAGTGTCGTCCAGTTCTGACAATCTATACGACTTCATAATAACCCACTCAAGCAAGATCAGTGACCACCAACCACAACGCAAACCAAACCCTTCTTTTCTTCTCTTTACTTAATTTTGCCTAGTTTAATTTCAAACTTCACTCTTCCCTTCTCGTGCGCGTGCATTCCACGCGTGATAAACATACATCTTCGAACATAATCCAACACCAACGCGCTACTTTTTGTAGTTATTGTCTCCCATTAAATTGTATAAGTAATTGTATGGCCCTAAACTAGACGAAAATATATTCAGACATACTTTTTTGTACTCAGATTTTACATTAATGACGTGGCATGATAGTTTTAATTTTTAAATAAATTTTTATTTAATGAAAGTAAGTGGTGCACGTGTGGGAGTTGGAAAAGTTTTTAAGCAAAGACAAACGACACAAAAGCAAATAATAGAGGGAAAGAATTGTTGGACAGAGAGAAGCAAAGAAACACTTTGTTTGGATTAGAGGAGATAATGGTGACGAGAAGTCCTCAACGGCAACCACCGGAAGCCACTTCCATTGTTCCTTACGAACATTTGTCCACACCGTTTTATTGTAAGTTTGTTGTGATTCTGTTACACCTTTTTTTCCCACCGTCTTCATTCATCATTAATTTTTTTTTGGTAAAGTTTTGAGCTTTGGGGGAAAAAACTTGTTTTTTTTTTCGTTTTTGATGGAAGTTTGTTTAAGTGATTTGGTTGTGTTCTCCCCAGTTTTATGTGCATTTGTAGTGGCCATATGTGTAGTTTCCTATTGTGGTGTTCTAGATTGTGGGGCTTTAGGCGAAAGAAAATTTTTGAACAAAGCACATTTGGGGATTTTCGAATTTTGATGCTTGTGTGTTGTTGTTTTGATTCAAATTTTGTGGTCATTTAGTTGATGGTTGTGAAATTTATGGGGATTCAGGAGAAGGGCCTGTGCAATTTGTGGTGTTTCACCGGAAGGGCATTGGTTTTCATTGGTTCTAATTTAGTGGTGTTATTGTGTGTTGTGTAAAAAATGTGTTTTGCTTTGTGTTACTATTTTGTACAATCACATTGAAGGCTATTTTTTTGCAGTACTAGCATATGAAAACGTTATGACTGGTAAATTACGATGTAATGAGAAGGTATTGGCATGATGTTATTTGTATATTTTGTTGGGATTATTTGTGTTAAAAGTAAAATGAAATATTAATTTTTGGCATTTCATTGATTATTAGGCTCGGTTGCGTACATTTTGTTACACAAAGTGCATTGTCGAAATAAATGGATTAATCTTGGATAGCCATCGTGTAAGGATTGAGAATACACCATTCAAATGGTGTTTGCACATAGGAAAACCATTACAGATATGTAACCCTCTTTTGTTGGAGATGTTGAAGCGTTGGTTACCTGCTCACGAATCGTTTCATGTGATGAAACGATCTATTCCATTCAGTTGTGCTGACATTTGCATGTCTTTAGGATTGGGCATTTTTAGGTTAGATGTTGAATTTGTTAAAAATGTTTGTGAGGTGGTGGGTTCACTTATGAAAGACAAATTATTAACAATTGAAAATGTTATTGAAATGATTAAGAGTGTGGTACAAAGTGACTTTGATGACGTTGATAATGCATTTCGTTTGTATATTTTTGTTTGTTTTGTGATCCTTTACTTTTCTAGGAATTCAAAAACTGTTAGTAATACTCCTTGTAGTGTTTTAGACCATATAGACAGATTGTTAAGTTATAATTGGGGTAAAGCAGTTCATAGTTATTTGGTTAAGAGTTTAAGTCGTGCATTTCTGGCACTTAGGCAGACGGAGATTTGCCTAAGCGGGTCAGTAACAGTTTTGCACGTACATAGTACTTTATGTAATGATTATTTGTTATTTGTAGAATATTTAAAATGATGTAATATACAATGTTGTTTGGTGTAGATATGGGGTGTAGAAAGACTTTGTTTGTGTGGATCAGATATATAGTTAATGTTTCTAAGAATATTGGCCTGACCGGATGTTCACTTAAAGTCAAAACATATTGAGAAGTTGTTCCAAAAGAGCCAAGTAAAAGTTCCTACAATTTTTGCTTTATAAAAATGTACTATTTTTTAATAGTAAGTTGTTATATGTTGTGTCCATTTAGATATTTTGGGAATGAAGGTTGAGAGAAGAAGATCATGAAAATGAAATGATTCGTATAGCGTTGCAACTTGGTGAAGAACCACAGTCCAAAAAATCGCATGTCAATGTAAACTTGGCATCGACGAAAGATTTGTTAAAAAAGTTGAGAAATTATAGAAGAGGCCTACAGAAGATAAAGAAGCACATGATGGTATTGCGTGAGGAAATATTGTCTCGATGTCATGTTGGGGATGAAGAAGGTAGGCAAGACGTAGAGGGAGAATGAGGTGATGAGGTTGTGGTTGAAGTTGGTGACCATGAGGATGAAGTTCGTCACAAGGCTCCAATTGTTGTTGAAAGAATGAATCAAGACGATGTTGGGAAAGCTTTTGATTTCAACTCTGAATTCGATGTTTCAGCGCTTTAACTCCTAGTTCCAAAACAACCATCAATTCATGCATTTGAAGTTGACTTCATGAAGTTGTATAAGATTGTTACTTATTTCGGTGTACCTTACAGGTATTACTAATGTTTTGTTTATTAATGTTATGAAATGATTAAATAAACAAATATATCTGTAGCTAACATACTTAAAATTGTAGGGTAGTGGCCAATATAAATGAGCAGATTTTAGGTATCTCTGAGTGTTGAGGTTTTAGTTCAGGAAAAAAAGGTTGACAATATGATAAGAAATCTTTTAAGATGTATTTAATGTTTAAAGTTTTTGTTAGCATGATTTGTAAATAATTTTTTGTAGGATGTTTTGTTTGGTGGAAGCACAATGATGTACTTTGAACGACGAAAATATGATCATATGAAGAGAATAGCTTTCAATCTGTTATATACGGTATAAAGAATGTTTAGTTATAAATGAATTAGCTTTAGCTTACTTACAAATAACTAATGTTCGTTATGAATGTAGACTTATATCTTGAACGACTCACGCAAGATGAAGGTTAAGAGACGACAATGGACATTGAAAGAATATGAGCCTTAATTTTGTTCAACACTGATTTCGTTAGAAGATATTTTGGTTGCAGATGTTGTGAGATTCCTATGTTATTTATTTATTTTTTGTATTGATTAGTCACAAAGTTTATGATAATATTAATTATGTTATGCAGTTGTCTGCCCCAATGGTGCATGAGGATCATTAGTAGTGCTACGTTGTTAACTATCAACAGAAGAAGTTGTTTGTGTTGGATTCAATTGGGAATTCAAACAAAAATCGTAAAAGAATAGACAATGCTATTGTAAGCATTACAATTTTGCAATATACGTTCTTTATAGGTATTCATAATTCTTTACTTGATTGGTTTCATTATTGCTGTGTTGACATGGTAGGTTCATAATTTGGAATTGCTTTTTAAGATGTTGTTGAAATGTAAAGATGACGAGGGATCAAAATTTGAAGTCCAATGCGACATAACTTCGATTCAACCTAACTTGTTAGTGTTTACATTTATATTATTCAACTTATTTTAGTGTCATTGTTGTTCAAAATTTTTGGATTTTAAATGATTTGATTTTGGGTGGTTGTAGATATGATTGTGGTATTTTTGTTCTTCAAATGATGGAGCTGTGGGATGGTGAAAAGAAATTTTATGGCAATAGCATGCCTAATTACACAAATGTAAGTTATAGTAAGTTAAAGAAGTAAGGTTTTACATATTCTATTTGAATGTCATCTATTGAGTAAGAATTTGCATATTTGTTTAGCAGGAACAACTATAACAGATAAGGCAACAATACATTTGGGATTGGGTACTAGATGTTGAAAACATTCACAAGCAAGAAGTGCTTGAATACTACGATTTATTTGTTAGAAGTTAGGTGGTGGTGAAATTTGTTGACATTGGCAACCATTTACCAAGCTCATTATGAACATCCTGAGTGGACGGATGAGGCTGAATGACAGGCTTCAGTGTGGCTTGGACCAATTCATTTGTCGGTTCACATATGTTCGATTTGAAGATCTATTTTTCAATTAAATGTATTTCCATATGAATGAACAACGTACTGAAGAATCGTTATGATTTAGGTAAAATGATATAAAAATTTAGTCAATACCTTGACAATGTTTCGGACAATTATGTTGAGGTAGCAAAGTTTATCTCTGTGATTGAAAGTTGTAACCTGTTATAAAGAAGGAACATTATGTTCAAAAGGAAATGTTGTATATTGTTATAATGTTAATTTTGTTATTGAAATATCTGACTAGGGAAATTATATTTATGGTGTTTAAAAGAAAAATTGCTCCCACTTTCAGATTTGTTCAATATTCTAGATGAAGTGTGACTTTTCGGTGCACACTAGCCCATTCGGTGGCACTTGGATCCTGTTGTTAGTAATGCAGAAATTAATTCAACGATGTGCTTTAAATACATAAGATGTTTTTTCTAGAGTGACACCTTTACAGATATTGGCATATCGTCTAGGCCATTTGGGTTCCATTGTTTCACAATACATGCCACAAAAGGAAAGATAGTTGTGTTGTTACAACTTCCTAACTGGGTAGCATTATTAATGTTTTCGTCCTTAACAAGACCTGTCAATAATAGTTTCAATGACTATTTCATGCCTTATTCAAAATAACAACAAATTAATTATTTGTTAACAAAATCAACCATGAAATTTAATGAACTTCTCCGCCATAACCAATGATTTGATTTAAAATCTCGCTCATAAGTGGCAACAACAATATCTCGTGCAAATTCTTGAGTACTTTGTGTGTCTTCTCTATCACGGTTAATTATGGCAGCTTGGACATTCCTTACAGGTCCTGGAATAAGTTTTGTTGAAGAATTGTATTTTTTAAGGAAGGAGTCCAAATCCTGTTATTCTACATCAAGTCCCTCCTACGGTTCCATGGCCACAAAATCTACATAAATATTGGGGTCATTGTGTTAGAATCTTTAAATATTGGGATCTGATTTATTGTGTCTGTTATTTAGGGTTTGAATAATGGTTAATGAACTTTTTTCACCACAAAAATTATAAATTATCCAACAAGTTTGTTCTTTTAATCAAATAATAAATTGTTTAATAAATTATATTTTCAAACACCTTGGTCACGATATAAACATTGTCATGGAACCCTTTGTTGCACTTAATAATATTTTGTTGGCTAAATAATTTGTTAGTGAAGCAGCACATGACGTGAATGAAGAAATCAATAGTGATATTGCACAAAATGACAACGAATATGACATTGTTCCAAAAGTGCATATGTGTTTTGATACGTTCGATGCAGTCAAATATTTTTACAGAAATTATGCTATAAAAAGTGGCTTTGGTATTAGGATAAAAAGTTTGATACGGGGAGCAAATAATGAAATAAACTACATAAAGCTAGTTTGTTCTCGTGAAGGAAATTATGTATCCTCCATTCCTCTAGAATTGAAGATCGTACCAAGCCAAAAAAAATAATGCCAAACCGGTATTATTGTTGGAAAAAAGGAAGGAAAATGGTACAAAAAGAGCATTGTTATTGAACATAGTCACGACATTAGTCCAAAAAAGTCAAGGCTAATACTAGGGGTGGCAAATCGGGTTGGACTCAACGTGCCAGCCCGTCAACCCATGTTAAAAGGGACAGGTTGGGTTGAAGATTTTAACCCGTCAGCTCGTTTTTGCCCGTCCTGTCTAGCTCGTCCTAGCTTGTTGGCCCATTTTAAAAAAAATATAATAAAATCAATTAAAAGATTAATTTTTCATATTATATTTTTAAATGTGTAAATATATAATAGTAATGTAATTTAAATCATTAACACCTACAAATTAAGTTTCAATTATTAGTTATAATGGAATAATTTAATATGTAAATTTAATAATTATTTTAATTTATCTAATTAAAACATGGCTTAAATACCTTTTCGTCCTCCTTTTCGTACTGTTTGTTGCAGATGGTCCTCATTTTTGTCAAATGTTTAAAATGGTCCTCATTTCGTAGTTCTTGTTTAATTTAGTTCTTTTGTGTGACGCCGTTTAAATTAGTAACGAAGCATTGTACAGATGACATGTTTGTATTACGTTGAATTGTGGTATATTACGTGTACAGTACAACTATAGTAATTAGATAGTTGGGGATAAATAGGTGAGCTAAGGTTTTGAAAATGAATTGTTGGGCAGAAGAAATTTTGACAATATTCCCTCCTCCATTCCCAATTCGTGTTGGTGCCTTCCTGTAATCTTCTTCCTGCAATCCTATTGTCTAGGTATGTCACGGTCCCAATCTTCTTCCTTTACCTCTGGTTCTAATCCTTGGAGGCAACCGTGTTGTAGCACTTCCTGCAATGTTGGTGGTTCAACGAGAAATTGATTAATCCCAAGTTATAACTATGGAGAGATGACAACTTTGAAGATGACAAGAACACCAAAGAATATTGGTATAAAATTTTGGGGTTGTCCCAATTACAAGGTGGGATTAATTGTACAGTCAATTTTTTTTTGTTAATAAAAAGTTAGTTGCAATTTTTGGTTTATTGATTGATAGAGTGGTGGTTCCAATAATGTGTGTTGTAACTTCTTCAAATGATGGTGTGAAGAAGATGTTGATGAAAGGGATGTCATCATCATCACACAAAGGAGGCAGATTAATGATTTAGAGAATTGATTGAAGGTTGCTGAGAAGAGGTTGCAATTAGTAATAAGGTTCACTTGTATTCTTATTGTATATTTTGTAGTGTTGTTTTGTGTAATATTTTAAAGTCCAATCTGTTTTGTACTATTGTGAAATGAAGAAATGAATTAATGTGGTTATGTTGATATTAGTCCCAACCCTTTGAAAATAAAATATGTATTTGAGCATTGAACTAAGTGATATTGATGTAAGCCTAGAAAAAGTTAAATTGAACTATGTTTGGCAAAATTGAAATTGAACTAAGTTTGGTAAAAGTGAAATTCAGCGAAGTTTGGCAAAAGTTAAAATACATATAATTTCCTCCTAAGGTTATCCAATTCTACATTAGAAATGCAAAAAATAAATAGGACGTAGACAATCATGGGCATGACCTCCTAATCTGCAATTTCATCCTAAACTGCTGACATGGTTCGTCTGGTGCTGCTAGTGGTGTTGCTTGACTTTCATTCACTGATTGTGGTGCCTGAGTTGCTTGACTTTCAACATGTGGTGCAGTTTCAGCAGGGTCAACATCCTCAGCATGTGGTGCAGTTTGCGCATGTGGTGCAGTTTCCTCAACAAGTGGTGTAGTTTGCTCATCCACAGATTTTTCTGTTCAATTGTTCTGGTTATGGCCAATCAGACAACATATGCTACATTTCTTTCTATGACCACCTTTGCTTATTTGTGTGTTATCCTTCCTTAACTCCCCACTCTTCCAACCTTCTTTTTTTCTTGGGTCTTCCTAGTAAAATCCTCTTATGTGGTGGGTGGACGTCAGAGTAGGGAGTTCTTTCCCATAGGACGTAACCATTTACGTGACAGATGATGAATTGATATGTTTCTTCGTAGGTGGACCTCCTGAACTAGATTGGTATGAAGTCCTCAGTATTGACATTGATGAAATTTATTGTTGCAATAGCATGACAGCAAGGGATAGCAGTCAGAAGCCATTTTCTCCAGCTGCAATGTTGAGCATCCACATTGACTGTGTACTTATCTTCAACCATGGATATGTGCCTCACTTCAAATAGTTTGTCTCTTGACCAGCTGGAAAAATGTGTTAATTAGTATACATATCAATACAAGAATAAGTGGAATGTGTTAGAAAGAAAAAAACATAACCTTGGGATCCAATATTTGGTTAACTCTTTTTCCTTATCAAGTTTATTAAGGACCTTAAGGCAGATGTTTCCTTCAAAAGTTGTAAACTTTTTTCTCTTGGTGGCCCACATTCATTAAATAAACTTTGATTTCCTCGAGCATTATGATTATGGGTTTGTCTCTAGCATCCAAAATGACACTATTAAATGCTTCACTCATATTGTTGACAATTGTGTCACATATGACTCGACCACTAAATCTAGATTTAGAACAGAACCTGCATCAATAATAGTGTTAGTATTAAGATGTATATGAATCAGGTATTTGTACAAAAGTATTATAAGAAGAGATAACTTGGAGGTACATCAATTAGGTATCTGTAAGCATCAATATTAAGCTCTTTAATTGTTAACATCACTCTTTCCTAAGCTGCGTGTGTGCCCCTAGCAGCCTTCCACATAAGTATCTTTAATTTCTGGCTAGAGAATCTTTTTCTGAAATTTGCATACAGATATCTCATGCAAAACCTATGCTCAGTAGTAGGTAATAGGTCGTGGATGACATGCACTAATCCCTGTGCAATGATGAGATTATTAATATTTGCAAAATTAAAGATAAATTAAGTACTTCAAGATAAATTAAACATACCTTTTGTTGGTCAGACATAAATGTCATTGTCCCACACATGTCAACACCTCCAAGATCACCAATAAGCAATCTAAAAACCATGTCCAAGTTTCTTTGTTTTCAACTTCGACAACAACATACGCTAAGGGTAGTAACTGATCATTAACATCCCTACCCACAACACTCAACAACCCCCCTGTTTTACCCCCCCCCCCCCCTTTCTTTCTTTATGATACAACATTCCAATAATCTCTAGTCATTAT
>Ga0099822_1001805_pt1 | contig 25721 bp, 14 predicted proteins | sample CowpeawhiteBW_FD_76839 | JGI IMG/M metagenome (GOLD analysis project Ga0099822, IMG submission 76839) | Root nodule microbial communities of legume samples collected from California USA - Cow pea white BW | ecosystem: Host-associated > Plants > Roots > Nodule | place: USA: California | collected... | reverse complement strand
TTAAGAAAGATTTATTTATTTTTTTATACAAAAATTGTTGTTTTTATATTTTACTCTATATTTATATTTCTATATTTTATATATATATATATATATATATATATATATATATATATGATATTGGTCTTCCTCATATAATATATTTGAGACCATTTTAATCTAAAAGTTTTAAAACGACGGTGTTATGAATCTTTATTTTTATATAATATTTAATTTTGTCTATTATAATAATATGAGATTATTTCTAATAATCTTCTCTCATTTTGTTCGTCATTTTGATGATTTTTTTTTGTTATAGATATAATTACGAAGATTAGTCACTTCGAATCATCTGTTATAAATATTTACTTTTATATAATATTTAACTTTATCTATTATATCTTGACTTAAATTATTTTCAACGTCATGACGGGAACGAAAAAGTTTAAACATGTAGGGATGTGATGGGTCAGTTTTATTAGATGGATCTGCAAGTGGGCCGAGTGAGAAAGATGCGCCACCAAACTTGACTTTGAGAGCCGAAGCTTTTAGGATCATCGAAAGGATTCGTGGTCTGTTAGAGAAGAGCTGTGGAAGAGTCGTCTCATGTTCTGATATCACTGCCCTCGCTGCACGCGATTCTGTTTTCCTTGTAAGTACCATTATTTTGGCACACTCTTTTTATTCTCTTAACAACTCTATATAATCTTTTTTTATTCTCAAATCAAACTAACTTTTTTTTTTCTTTTGAATATTATTCAGAGTTTGGATATTAGTTATTATTGAAAAATATGACAACAAATATAATTGTTATTATCATTTTCCATGTTCTCACATCCTTTAAAAATCGAAATGAAAAATAATTTATATATATATATATATATATTATACGTTATTTTAGAACAAAATTATAATAAAATATATATATATATATATATATATATATATTATACGTTTTTTTAGAACAAAATTATAATAAAATATATAAAAATATATATTGATTGACAGTTATTTTATCATTAAAATTGAGTTCAAAAAAATAATTTTAAAAATTATAATTATAAAATTAGAAAAATATGTTTTGGTCATAATGTGACTTTATATCTAACGAAGAAAATTGAGGGAAGTGACGAAGGTTACATATTTTCTAGAAGTGTATGAACTAAAACTAATTTTAATTCAAATATGAAACTAAAAACACTTTTTCTTCTTCCCAAACTTAATCATTTTATCATTAAATTTAAAAGAAATAAACATAAGATAAAAAAACACATAAGTAAATATTTCAATTTATTCACAACAACAACTTTTGTTTGATAAGAGAAAAACACGTTAGTACGAGAAAAAGACATGATAAACATTAGAAAGAATACGAAATTATAAAAGAATAAGTCCCTACCTGAGGTTAAGAAAACAATATCATGGTCCCTTATTATACAATCCTTTCCTTCCAATTTGAAAAAAAAAAAAGTAGTTAAAAAGGAGCAAATATTTAAAATACCATTATACCTTTTATCGTTAAAACGTATACACACCAAAATAATATATTTTTATTTAAAAATAAATTAAATAATTTTCATTCTTTAAATATACTACTTTTCCCTCTCTCTTTCTTTTCTCAATCAATTAAGGGTGTGTCATTTCATTGGAATAATGAAGTACGTATGTTTTATTCAATACAGTAATGCAAATGCAACTGCTTCTTTTTGTACATTATAATACATACAAGAAAATCAACAAACTGGTTACAAGTAGTTAATACATGTTGAAGAAAATGGAACCATTCATATTAATGAAAAAAAAAATACATAAAAGGATTCTTTCTCCTTTTGTTTATTGATCATGTATCCAAATTGTTTGTTTATTATGAATCACACAGTCAGGGGGACCAGAGTACGAGATTCCCTTGGGAAGGAGAGATGGGTTAACCTTTGCCTCTAGAGAAGTGACATTGGACAACCTTCCACCGCCCTCAAGCAACACCACCACCATCCTAAACTCCCTCGCCACCAAAAACCTCGACCCCACCGATGTGGTATCCCTCTCCGGTGGCCACACCATAGGCATCAGCCACTGCAGCTCTTTCACCAACAGACTCTACCCTTCACAGGACCCTGTCATGGACAAAACCTTTGGCAAAAATCTCAGACTCACTTGCCCCACCGACACCACCGACAACACCACAGTGTTGGACATTCGATCCCCCAACGTCTTCGACAACAGGTACTACGTTGACCTCATGAACCGACAGGGCCTGTTCACCTCCGACCAAGACCTCTACACCGATAAGAGGACCAGAAACATTGTCACCAGCTTTGCCATCAACCAGACTCTCTTCTTTGAGAAGTTTGTGTTCGCGATGCTGAAGATGGGTCAGCTCAGTGTGCTCACCGGAAATCAAGGGGAGATTCGTGCCAACTGCTCCGTCAGGAATGCCAATAGCAACTCCTTCTTGAGTTCCGTCGTGGAAAATGTGGCCCAGGAATTCATCGAAATGTAACCGGGTCGTGTTTCTTGTATATGTTAGACCATGAATAATGCGTAAACCCTTGTTTCTTGTACGCACTTGAGTTTTAATAAATTGAAAAATCTGAATGAGACCTTCTCATTTGCATGTATACACATCTTAATCATCGTGCGCACAATATATCTTCTACATAACTTCCTTGATAGTAAAATGGTGATTGGAAGAATGATTCAACTCATCCCTCTCATCTTCTGTCAAGAACACTTGTTGTGGATTGGTGGGTTCTTTTGGGTGTGCTGTAGTATTATCCGTTCAGACCAAATCTTTCTTTCCAAATTTTTTTTATTTTTTTATTTTTGCATTAGCAGATCATGCGGCCCAAATTATGAAATGTCTATATCGGGCCTGGTTCAAATTAGCCCGTAATTTTGTGGGCTTGGATTCTCTGGAATGTCATTTTTTGGTAACAAGGGGTGAAAGGGCGAAAAAGAGTGAAACTAAGGAAAAATGAAAGGTGGGAATAGAATAGAATAGAAGAAAATGAATGCAAGAGAGGGTGAAGATGATTATGACAGGCATTAATTAATAGCAATCTGAATGGAATTGATAGAAGGGAATCACAGTCATTCCACAGTCTAGAAATGGATTTGAGCCAACCAAATTCCAGGGCAGTGATCATACCCCAAACTTCAACCACAAGAACACTCATGGAGACAACTATCCCTTTCCATCACAATTACGTATTTATATACTATAATTTTATTTTATTTGTTTTTTTTAACTGTTATAATAGTTGAACAATGTTTAAATTGAATTTTTTCCAAAAGTAAATATTATATAAACTTCCCAATTAAAAATATTAATAGCAGAATGAATATGATTTATTGTGAGCCTATATTTCGTTTAATTAGACGACAGGGTGTGGTGGTATATCAAATCAAATTTAGAAAACGAAATGAGAATAATGAATGGAGAAAGGTTAAAGAAGAAGCTTAGGTAATAAAGCATTATATGAGAATTAGGTTAAAGGAAATTAATGTTGGGATGGGGAAGAAGTAGCATGAAAATAGGAAAGTAGCAATTAGGTGGAATGGAAATGAATAAAGGAAAGTGAAATGAAGAGAAGGAAAGAGACAAGAAAGTGGGTGCTTAATAATACTGTAGGCAGATTGGGGGACTAAGAACGAGACATCCTTAATTTTATTCTTCGTTTATTTTCACTCTACAAACTTTTTTTAATTTTACTTATTTCTCTCATCTTAATCAAAACTTTCTTTTCTATTTTCACAAAAAGGAAGTTTCTTTCTTCGTAATTTTAAAGATTAAAATGATCCATGATTACAATTTTTAACAACTAATATTATGTTCTACTCTTCCACTTTCAATTCGAAATAGCCTGTTTTTCAAGAAAGATCACACCAAGGTGTTTGTATAAATTACTCTGCAATAAGCATGTTGTGGATCACATACTGTTAATTTGATGTATAGTTTTCCCCTCATGAAATGATCATAACAGTGTAAAGAAAAAAAGAAAAAAGAAAAACAGAGAAAGAGATAACGCTAGGCAAAACATGATTGCAGTTTGCAACATATTCACTCCACTCCATCTGAAGAACAGTTTGAGTCATGTGAAGTCTTTATCTGCATGCCTAGAACTAAAAGGGAAAAGTCTAGTTAACTTTAAAAAATGAAATAATGGCATATCATCATTGGATCAGAATAGGTAACTGAGCAATGCAATGTGGATCAATCATTGTTATGAGTCATCAAATATTGAAGGATTTATGTTAAAAAAATCACCAGTACTGCATGCTGAAATGCCAAGGGAGAGAGATGCTTCTGGTATCAGCATCATGATGCTTTGCTTGCTGTAATAAACTTTAGGTTAATGAGAAGATGCACTCACCCAACTTTAGTCAATGCAAAACCAGGTTAATTATGAGTTGCATGTTAATTTGCTTTCAGCATGAACAATAAGAGTGTCTTGTCTTGTTGTCTTACTTGGATCCATGCCAATACATATATAATTTCAACAGCTACAACATTAAGGTTTATCATATATGTCTACACCTACACGTCCTTTAACATTAAATGAGAATAAAGACTTACGTATGATAGGTATTCTATGTAAAAAACATTGGATTTTATTCCCTTAAATGTAAAATCAGAACATTAGAATATTCATTAGCATAGGCTGAAAGGTAAAAAAGGAAAGGAAGGGAGCATAAACCTTCATGCATAGGTTGCTCAAGTGATCCATCAACTTAGCAAGGTCCCTTTTCGGTATCTGTTTTGGTAGAGGCTTGCTAGGTTTTCTACTTTTGGATTCAATAAGATACCAATTCTCAAATAATTCATTCAGACTATATATATTTGACTTAATTTGATTTCTTTATGGCCATTATACTTTCATTTTGGCAATCTTTTCTTCTTCAACTTGAGAAGATTCATGAAGATGCTTGCTGAGTAGACCAAATCGACCAAGTGATTCATTCAGAAGCTATAAATATATTTTGGAGGCTATGAGAATACGGAGAACCAAAGCTTTTATAGGCCACTTGATTTTGTACCCATACCATAATACATGTGGGTCTACCGTGTATCAGAGTCTCTATTTTTCAGTTTTCTAATACAAGTCTACTCTAATCAAATCATACACAGATTCTGATTTCTCTTTGTATTATCTGTACAACGTATTACTACAAAGAATTTCATTAATGAAAGTAGAGGTTTGAGCATGGAACTTCGTATGTGATGCGACTTCCTCAATTATTTGTGTTCAAACCATTAAAAATTTAATGGATAATTCCGAACGGAAAGGCTTTATGAAATTCATCAAACATTTGATCAGAAAATGTGGAGCAGAGATGGTTTTGTCCCATTTGTGCAAAAAATAATGATACTAAACTGGTCAATCATATATATAAGAGATCATAATCGCAATAGATAATTTCTGAACCAAAGCAAACAGATGAAGATAATCTTTTCAATCTTTGATCTGCATGAGGGACCACAGAGCACTAAGGCACTGATTTTGACATAAAGAGAGAGATGAGTCCCATTTGATTTTCATTAAGAAATGGTTGGGACAGTGGAAGTTTGGCGCGACCAAACAAAAATAAATGTGTGAATGTATAATAGCTTGCAAATGGCAATTCAGCATTTGTTCAAAGCATAGCCTAGTGCCTTATCTCAGTATCAAAAACTAAATAAAACAACAAACTTGGGACCCCCCACTACAAAGGGTGGGCATGAGAATTGATATTGTGTCATCACTAGTGTAGATGGTGGCATCTCCTATTTCTACAAAGCGTGCCCCACTTCCCACACTACCAATGACCCTCATCATTCTCAAACACCACACATGGGGTGCCACCACACAGTATCATGATGTACCTCTTCCCTCTAAAAACCCTCTACCAGCTTGTCCATTTTTGCCTATGTAATACAAATATTTCATGTTTCATGCATTGAGAGATCAAAGAGAACTTTTTTTTTTTTTTTCTCTTTCTGAAACTTGGTGGATTAGATGATGGAGAAAAGCAAGTCTTTTCCTGAATACTCCTGTTCTTACACTGAATTTGGTTTCAGAGATCGGTCCAACTCATATAATTTCAATGGGCCGACCCAGAAGGGAAGTGGGTTTAGTACATCAAATGATCCAGAGCTCAAGAGGAAGAAGAGAATCAAGGCCTATAATGTGTTGACAGTGGAAGGAAAGCTTAAAAGTGGTGTCAGAAACAGCTTCAAGTGGATCAAGAACAAGTTCAGTGACATTCGCTATGGTGTGTGAACTATCACCAAGTGCTACCATGTCTTCAGTAATATCAGACTTTGAAGGTAAGGCCTTTGTGAAGGAAATATTGCAGTGGTGTATTTGTGAGGTAAGATGTTATGCATAAAAAATGAGAGAGCAGTGGCTAGGTTGGAACATAAATTGTTCTGAAATCAAGGGTTTCTTGGCTGGTCTTTTGGTACGAGGGAGAACTAACTAGAATGCTTTGTATCAACGAGCAAGGATTCAAAATATTTCTGAAAACTGTGATTAGTAATAAACTGTTTTGGATGTGTGATCTCTGTTCTGAACTTCTTATCCAATGATCTGAAATAGTAAAAATCTTAACACGGTTTCCTACTTTACAATTTTAACAATAAACACCTTTGCTCTATGTTTTGTTCTAGAAACTACATATTTGAGGCCTATCCAATACAGGTAATAAAGTAACTTAAAACATTCCCTGCTTCTTGGTATAAGAGTCAACTTAGTTTATCCTTCACTTTTGCAAGACAAATACATATTTATTAATTCCTGGTCATAAGTTTGGTGATGGTACTTATCATGTTTCAATATCTGCAATTTAAACACAGTACATAAGTGGCTGCAATATCTGTTGATGACTTTTTTCAAGATGAAGACAGGTCTGGCCTCAACCTGCCTAATTTTATTTTTTCCTTTCACTCTATCCAAAAACGCCTAAGAAACGACCCTTGTTACAATCTTCATATCTGTAGTTGGATTTTCAATGTTCGACATACCACACATGGTTCAAAGAAACCCTGTGATTAAAAGAATTGGATGGTTTCTGACCAAATTTGTATGAGTCCCATAGTTACCTTTTTACTTCGAAATTCGCAACTTTAACCCTCCAAACTCAGTATCGAACTTTGAAATCATGAAATCCAAATTCAATGACTAGACTCTTTCAATTGATTATGAGAAACAGAAAACGACGAAGGATTGAAACAAACAAGTAGGAAGGATAATAGAGATTTAGACAAGGGTATCATGGAATGTGACACCCCAACTCACAGATCGTCACGTATGATGTAGACAACCAAAATTTCCTAAGCTTGATAATGATATGAATAAGCAAATGCTTGCTTTAATTATTGATACAGCAGTGTGAAACGATCAATTGCAAGTTCCAAACCCAATTGTATGTCTCTAGCTCTACATTCATTCTTTCTTCCCTTTTTCAAGTTGACAATTTTGTGAGTAATTGTGAGAAAGTTTCTTCCTTTACAAATTGTATAAAAAAGCAGAACCAAAAGATAGAACAATTCAGTGCATTTTCTTCTCTCAATAATAAAACGAAGAATTTATTTAGATTTTTACTTTTGTTTTCCCGTTGATGGTTGTCTATTTACTACGCAATAATGCTAGGCACTCATCAGTTGCATTCGTAATATTTCATGCGTGCAAGGATCTTATGGTGTAGTTAGTCCCACATGAATATAGGCTCTAGAATAGTAGAATGCGTGTAGCATAATTATTTAACCTTTTCTTAATAATTTTTTTTATTTAAATAACAAATAATTGACACTATATTTTACTATATATAAAATTATGCCCATTTTCCAAAATTAACGGACTAACGGTATAGTCGAACAAAAAATTGATGTGGCTCTAAATTTTGGAGTAATTTTGAGATGTGTGTGCACACAAAAAAAGATAAATAAATATACAGTATCCTATGGTATCAATTATTGGATGCTGAAGGGGAATTGAACCATGTGCATAAAGTTGTGCCTATGAAATGTATAGTACAGTAGTAAAGTTCATTTACAATCTAATCAAAGAGATTTGGACAAGCATGCAACTTGGGCTGATGCTTATTGAACGGAAGAATCAAAATGTCAGGCCACAGCAATAGGGAAAAGAATGTGTGAAGTTTTTCAGAATGCACCAAATACTAAAATAAAAAATAACCATTTTGGGTTTACATATTCTCCATAGCCTAATGATCAAAATCCAATAGTAAACGTTCTTCTCTTTTTAAGTATCTGAATTCTCTGGTGGAAGCTGACCTGAAAAACTGGTTTGGTTTGTATCTACTGTCATCTTTCTTGGTAGCATTTGGTTTAGATTTGGGTAATGGAGGAAGGTTTTTGATGTTTTGTTCACCAACATTAACATGGTGATGGTGGTGGGTTTTTGGAGATAGCTTTCGATCTAATTCCCCAAATGGAGATAGAAAAAAAGGTGATTGGTCCTTAGCCCCTCCTGGGTTTACACTAGATGAGGTACTACTTGTGCTACCCATGTCTTCAGTTGGAGCATAAGTTTCAGGTTTAGCATTCCTTATCAATTCCTGAAACAATATGTGAAACCAATAATTTGAATCTAACTCCATCAAGCAGTAGGAAATCTCAATTTTTCATTATTCACTCACAGGAAAACCTAAAACACAAGTTTTTAATACCTCTTTAGAAGATACAGTATGCTCTATTGGCCTCTTAGATGCTGAACTCTTACGACGCTCCAGATATGTACGAGAACGTCTGATTTTAGAGTTCATGTACCTGTAAAACATATAGATGCCGACTTATGTAACAGAAGAAGGATATCTATATGTGTAATAAAATGACCGAAGCCATTGTCGAAACCTTTATAGTTAAAAAAGACTTACTTGATCTGTTCGTTTGCCTGAACATGCTCATCATCCTCTCTGAAGAGAACAGGCAGACCAGAGAGGTCACACGCCAATGGGCTTGAAAAGAAAAACTGCACACAAAAGACACTCGTACGTTGGAAATTTGGAGTAATTTAGGTATTTAATTATTTCCTAGCTGTTCACTGGGAATTGCATACTGAATTTAATATCATTGCACATTTTTTGAGCGTTTTTCTACATGCACTAGTTCTACAAGATAATGAGCCACTACTACTACTGAATCATCACAAGAACATTAAATCTATATAACGTAATTTTCATTGAAGATGATTAGTCAAATAAAAAGTGCACATAGTTACTAATGCGCGTATAAAGTATATATATTCTATATATTGAAAACTTGAATTGCAAATTGGTGTCCGAAATTGAAAAGTCATAGCCAACAAATTGTAACTGGAAAAACGATTCAATGTTCATAGAAACGAATTGTGCACTGCGTAGTTTAATGGTTTGGAGCCAGAATAACTTAGGAATATGACTTTTAAGATTCAATCTTTATACTCTGCTAACCTGATTTTTAAGAGCTTTGAATGCAGTTCCACGGAATGCAGGATCCAAAGCAAGCAAAGTGCATAAAAGACCTAAAGAAGAAGAAGGGAGATCCCCGAAAGTTTCTATAAGGCTGGGTCTATAAGACTTCGGAGGTCTAAAAGTTATAGAAAGTTTCAATTTTCTCCAATACTCCTCTGATGGTGTGCCACATAGCCTGAAAATTTTATGAATTTGCTCAACCTGGAAGCAGGGAAAGTTCATGCTTAGCAGATCAAGAAAATTGAAGACAGTAAGAAATGCAGACAACATAACACAAAATTATACAGAACAACAGAAATAGAAGACAATATAAAAAGAAAGGAATTTCAGAAATAGCCAAAGATACTTGAACATAAAAGGAAGGCATTATCTTCATCACCTCATTTCTACCAGGCATGATTGGGAATCCTTTGAACATTTCTGCGAGGAGACATCCAGCACTCCACAGATCAACACCAACTCCATAGTCTGTGTCACCTAACAACAATTCAGGAGCTCTGTACCATAGCGTCACAACCCGGCTAGTGAGAGGTTGATGATGATCTGGACCATAGAAATTGGCAAGTCCAAAATCTGCAATCTGAAGCATCCCATTTTTATCGATCAAAAGGTTTGATCCCTTTATATCTCGATGAAGAATTCCCCTGTCATGGCAATGCTGCAGACCTGAAAGTAATTGATGCATATAGCACTTGACCTACATTAACTTTTTAAGATCATTAAGGAGAATAAAAGGGTTCAAATGTTAAAATCACCAAAGCATCAAAGAGAATCTTTTAACCTGTGGTTCTGATAGTCTTTCAGGACGAGCAATAACTCGTGCCAAATCCGTTTGCATGAAGTCAAAAACTAGATATATACTGTACTGCATTCTTGAAGTGGCTAATCCTTTAAGTTTGACTACATTGGGATGATCCAGTCTCTGTAATATCGTAATTTCTCTTGCCATAAACTTTATGCTTTCAGGCTCTGATGTATTGAAGCGAACCTTCTTCAGGGCCACAATTTCTCCTGTGTCTCTATCCAGAGCTTTATAAACATTGCTGTAGGTTCCTTGTCCAACCTGCAAAACATAAATAACATAAGTCAATTAGTTTTCTCAATAAAACTTAAGAAGTAGTTGAATACCGTTCCGAATAAAAACTTCTGTAATCTAGATAGAAATCAATATGACGATTCAATTGATTTAAGTTTTCATGGTATAATTGATCGAACCCCGATTCAACAGATTAATAGTGCTTTCAAATCGATCGTGCATTGCACAAACATTTGAACTGTCTGCTTGCATAAATTGCCAAATTCAAAACACCTATTCTCAGAGCAAGTGGAGATACCTGGAACTCTAATGAGATTCAAGCAGAGAAAATTATAAATTGCAGAACACTGACTCCGCACCTTCAAAAAATGTCTGAAATCATTTTTCAAACACAATGTGGCGTGTTCATGAGCTAGAGCCTACAGATAACCATATACACTATGCACAGAATAAGCAAATAATTTTGCAAGAAAAACTCTGTAAAAGCACATTGGTACTTAAAATTCCCCACAACCCTTCATACCATATGATAAACAAAATTCATACAGAACCAAGAAACAAAAGACCTTATCAATCATTTTGTAGGATTCAGCACTCCTGGGAACCAAACCAGCCAACACTTGTGCAGGGACATTATCAACCAACCACCTCGGCCACCCATCTACCATCTCATCCTCAAAGCAAGACTTGTTTGTCACTTTCTTATCATCACGACGCGTGACTCGCCTCCCCTCTCTTCCAACCACCTTGCCCGTATGATGCCCAGCACCATCCTTGGCAACACCAGACTCAACTATATTCTTTATGGGTTGTTCTCTCTGATGCAGGTGCAGCATGTGATGGTGGTCCTTATTGGGGTCATGTCTTTGGCCAGTGGATCTCCTATGAGCAACAAAGTCAGAACTTGCGACATACCCATTATCCAACTTCAACCTCTCTAGGTCCCTGTAGTCTGGACCTTCCGAATCCAATGGCTTGGCCTGAACACAGCCCATAACAGGATTTCTTCAGCTTCTATGAGTGCAGCTCTAAAGAAAAGAAAAAGAAAGATATAGAGAGAGACAAAGAATAATGGTAGAAGCCGACCACGGACGGCACATTTGGAATGTTGCTGTGGGTAATCACTCTGAGTCACAGGCAAAACCAATGGGGGTGTTTTCTTCTTTGGGTTTTCCGCAGAGAGAGAAAATGACTGCGCAGTTCCAAGAATGGGAGAGAGAGAGTTAGAGTTTTGAAAGAGGAAAGGAAAGGGTGAAACTTTGAAGATGGAGAGACATATGGAGTGTGACAGTAGGCAATGGCGTGAGTGAGTGTTGGGCGCACGTGTCTGTGTGTGGCAGAGATGTTAGATCTTTTATTCTTTTGTTGGGTCCCACAGCCGGCAACCTTTGCAGAATACGGACACCCACCAAGATTCGTATATCCATGCTAACACATCACACGTTTATTTACTTTTTATACAATTTACTACCTCAGAAGAGGAATAAAAAAGAGATAACTTGTTCCTACGAAACCTATCCAAAAATATTTTCTTACTAAAAGTACATGAAATAAATGGAAAATGACCTCACTACTAATTTCTTGCTTTAATTTTTAAGAAGTTATTATATCATTTTAAAAGTGGTAGATAGTTTATTTAGTAAAAAATCTATTTTAGTTGTTATAAAATATTTTTCATATATTTTTATGCTATGTACGGATAAAATTCTTTTTTTTCCTTCGATTAATCAATTTCACTATTTTTATTTTTATTTTCTATTTCATTTCAATTGTTTCTGTTTTTTTCTCTTTTATTTCAATCCTTATCATAACAAAACATTTTATGATCAGACTACAAGTGGGTAATACGATATGTTTGCATATGTGCTCAGTTTTATTGAAATTAGAAAGAGATCACGAAATGTTTTCTATTTCGTTTATCATGGTTTTGAGTCGACGGTGGAGGATTTATTTTTTATTTTAAAAGTAAATTAAATTAAATTGACTTAATTTACGGATTAAAAAATTTAAACCGAGTTAAAGGTGGGTGAACACACTGTTTACCAACAAAATATTATTAATTTTTTTACAAATTTTTATTATAATTATTTATTACTTCTAATTATAAAGATTTATAATTTAATATTTTTAAATATTAAAATATTTTTCATTAATATTTGAATAATTTGACTGTTTAATTTATTTGTTTATAAAGTTACATAGGTTGATATTTTAATATTTAACTACTATCTTTACAATAATATTTCAAATTTTTAATTCTATTACTATAAAAATAAATAAAGTCAATTCACTTTTCTTGTAATACGATAAATATATAAAATAAATTACAAAAAAATATTAGTAAGTGAGTCAACTCACCAATTTGTGGATTGCAAAATTTTTGACTCACAAAAAATGAGTCAGAAATTAAGCTAACCCTTTATTACCTTAACCCGTGGTGAGTCAACAATCCATGTGAACTGGATTGACTCACTTTGACACCCCTAATTCCCTAATCTTAGATCTTATGTTGTGTTTGTTTCTAGAAATTTATTATTTAAGAGAATAGATAAACTTTGTTTCAAGAAATTAGAGTTGATATGTGAAGATGAATTTAAAAGAAAATTAAATATTATCATCCTTTTATAGACGAAGACATACATTAAAAAGAAAAGACAACTCAATAATACGAATTTATCTAAATATTCTTCAACCCTTTTAAATTTCAACTTAACAAATATGTCTTTTTACTTAATATTAACAATAATACAAAAAACTAATAATAATAATAATACTAAAACAAATAATAATAATTATATTTTACTTTATACTAATTTTAACCGTGAAATAAAATTATAATTTAACAATTTTATCTATTAAAATATTATTTTATATCTATTACATATATCAAATCATTGACAAAATTTTACAAATTTTATTTTTAAATCTCTTCACTTTCACTTCTTCATCCTATCAATCGAATAACTTCATTTCCTCGTTTATATCCCCTCAGCATCTACTAACTCTCTTTCCCATCCATCTTTGCAAACATACCCTTACTCTCGTTTAAGAAATATTTTAAGATAACAATTCAATTTTTTCAACGGCAACAAAACTGTAAAGATAGAAGGTTTACTTTTTTTTTTCGAAGTCTTAAAATGAGCTGAACAACTCCACGTTACATTTTTCTATTACTGACAGTCAACAAATAATTGGGACAAAGAATGTATTGCTTTGGTTCATTAAAAATTGTATACACTATTCATAAAAATCGAGAAAGTATTTATTTATTTTTAATTCTAGTATATAAAATAATTAAAGAAAAAATAATTTGTAGGAAATAAATATACTTTCCGGTCATTCCTTGCTGAGATGACATTCCACATGCATCAGGAATCTAATCTATATCTATGTGTATTCTTTTATAAAAATTAATTGCAAAACTAAAATATTGTTCACATTAATACTATAATAAAAAGTTAGCAATGAAAAACTTATTTTTCCTTTAATAATTATTCAAAGATCCTTAAATCTTCTTCTTTAATCTATTTATTTATTTATCTCACAAAATGGCTTAGTACCAAATTTGGTTGAGGTAATCTATTATATTATCTTATTCTATTAATCCATTCCATAAAAAATTGATAATACTCTTACGGTATTATACAAGGCCATTGATATTAAATTATCAACGCTTGCCACCTTTCTATTTTTGTCTAACGTCACTGTCAATGAAAATCAAGCAAATAGTAGAATAAAAACCACCAAAGTTTTGTGGTTAACTATGAAGTTATCAATATTCGGCTCTGGACACATCATCCAATGCTAATATGTTCAAACTTAATTTTACGAAAAATTAACTGACTTCTTCTAAGAAATTTAAGATTCATGGACCGATCACAAATTTAAGATACATGCTTATCAGTCACTCATGTCACAGCATGTTGGTACTTAATTTACCATATTTATAGCAAGAGTTTGAGCATAAAGGAAAAGGAAAATCATGATACTATTGTTATCTCATAAATGTGAGACAAAGAAGCAAGATTGCTTGCTATATATATATGAAGATGAAACAAATTGATGAACAGTGTTTGCGCTAGGATAAGCTACAAGAAACTATTGACAGTATATATAATCTTGTGGTATTCACTCCAAATCTACAATCCCAAAATTGGAGAGAAGGATCTTTATTTGATCAACAAAGTCTGAGCCTGTTGCATACTCTGTTAACAATCCAACAGCAAAACCAAACATTGCCCATCTGTTTCAAACAAAATTCCAGAATCATAATCAAATAAACATAAACATATTTATTACAATATCTGAGGTATCATATTAAAAAGAATGAAACATTTAAATACTTTATTGAGCATTTCATACCACCTAATTGAGATTTAGGCATCTATACTACCAAGTTCCTATGAGTACTTTGCATTCGCATATACAAGTTGAATCTCAAACACAAGTTTATGGTTTCATTTGGCTTTGATGATATTTAAACTTAATTTAGTTGAGTAATTCTCGAATATTTTCTTTTGTTTGAATTGTAATTGCTATGCGTTATGCTTTTTGATGCTCCAGCACCATTCAGCTGTTGTTTCGGCTCATGTTTATGCTAGCAACGGTGAGATATGAACACGACTATGAATGAAGTTAACTATATAGATAGCTTAGTTTGTCTGATCCTTGCTTGAAATTCACAAAACTTCATGACCTTACATCCTTAATTTGACCTACAAAATTCGACTTGTCAGTAGATTATGAGTAAAGTTGCTGCACTAAAGAAACCATGGTTATAACAAATTTACGGAATTTGATCTGCAACAAGGAAATTGGAAGTGACAACTCAAAGGATGTTTTATCTAGGGAGTTTCTGGTTTCATAATCAAGAGAAATCAGTCCCCTAATACTTTTATCTCTCTTTTTGCCTTCTTAGTGGTTATTTAAATTCCTAAAAGAATTTCCAAAAAGCTTTAATATTTTGTTTTATGTTGAGTTTCCTTTATCCCAGACATAAGTGTAGATAGTTGTTCAACTTGGAAAGTGATATTTGGACATAAACCCCTAGGACTGTACTCAGTTCAGTACTCGTCAGTTTATACTACACACAACTTAGTACACGGTTTCCCCTGTGTTTGACACTAATGTGTATTGGATTGTCTGACACATGAATAATTGTTCCAGAAACACTGCCTAAAGTGAGGAAATTTTGGACAAGTTTTGTAACACTTGGGTGTGCTGTTGATGTTGATGTTGGAGGTTCAATCCTTCCTCAAATCACATTTTCCCTTCATCTATCTGCTTGAGCCTCTTAGTGATGGTTTTTTTAGGGGAGTTCATTAGGAAAAGATTACACAAATGTGATCTGAGTCCAACTTACAAAATATTGACAACACTTTTAGTCTAAAATCTTAAGGTTATAGATTAGTGAATCTTCTTTCTTATTTGGTGTTCACCTTTGTTATTGCTATCTAATATATGAAACTCAGGATCACATTTGGATTATTTCCGACACTTACACCACTCTCCTGGAAGAAATGGGGCAAGCTTTACATGGACTCACAATTTGATCAGGTTAAGGTATCCCTAATGCAAGAAGAAACAGCAATTAAAATATAGGCAATTCATACTTTTTACTTGTGTATGAACCCAAATGAAAATAGTCCGAAATTTTCAATTTACATTAAAATATAGTCCTCCGTTGCCTGCTCTAATTTCTTTTCAAACTATTGAAGTTTTGCAATCTGTTTCCCTTCCTTATTTCGTCAGTACTATAACATAGTGATTCTTGAATTGCTTATTTCTCAAAAACTTACGCAAAGTTGACAAAAATAAGCAAGTACTTTTCCAAGATAAATTGAACCGAACACACATTCAAATGTTTGCCATTCCTTAATGGAAGAAAAGACACAAAAGGGGACCTAGATTTATAAGTTGCTCACAAACAACAGGTAAAGTGATCTCTTCCAATTATCATCTTGATTTTCCTACTCCGTCATAACAACAAATCTAAGATTACCATCACAGTGAAAGATGCTATGTTCTTGAATTATGAATTCTCATATATAGCCTTGCCACACAATAAAAAAGGGGGGGGGGGAGAACATAAATGAAACGAATTTATAAGTACTATCTCTCGAAATTTGCTAATATTTTGATCAACACCACATCACCCCCAACATTGAACCAAATATATAGTTGTTCACAATTAACTAGTTCCACCGATGTTAAAAAAAACTGTAATTAGCCAAAGCAGCATAAGATGAAGTCCAACTTTGAAAGGTCCCAAATGAAATAAATAAATATAAAAATTACCTTCCATTGCTAATCTCGTTTTTGCCTATGAATCCAAAGAAAGGACCCTGATCTGCTTCTTCAAGTTTCTTCTTTTTGAAGTACTCCTGCAGCTCCTTAGCCTTTTGCCTCTGAAACTCTAATGTAATGACATTGTTATCGTCTCCAACAACAGGAGCAGCCTTCTGGGGTGGAGGCTGAGAAGGAGGTGAAGGCTTCAGAGGCTGAGGGATGCTACTAGATGGTTCTCGAACAGGAGGAGCCACCGGTCTTCTGAGAGGCCCTTCAGTCTGAGAATTCCTTATTACAGTGACAGCAGCATAAGGTTTGGAAGAAGAAAATCTAATCGATGAATTTGATGAAGATGTGCATGATGGGGAGGAGGAACAAGCTGGGATTTTGATGCATGGGAACGAAGATGTCACAGACATTTTCTTTTTTCGATTGCTGATACTCAATCCTTGGATTTTATTTTTCTAATTTTTTTTTTGTGCCTTTAATTTTTTCAGCAGTTGGCCTTTGTTTGAACATTATAGTTGGACATGTCGTCTTATCAAAATGAGAGGGTGAGTGTGTGGACAAGGTTTGGCCAAGTATCCACTGGAAGCTGGCTTCAGTGTGTGGAGAGATGTACAGTGACACTAATGTCGTCTTTATTCTTTATACCTCTTCAGTCGCTAAACATCAACCGTTGGATTTCTGCTACTGTTTCACTTAAAAGAATACTTAGTACAGCTCTTTTTTTTTTTAATTTCTCTTCCACTCCACTTACATTATTTAAAAAAAAATAGAAAAAATAAATGTGAATCTTAAAATTTATGGAATACCATATTCGGTAGTAAATATGTACAAAGTTATACTGGCTTCAATAATTCGCCAGTTTATTATTGGTTTGGTTGTATGTGTGATTATGACTTCAAATATTTTATTATAGTTGAGTGGATTAAATTTCATTTCCTCAATCATATTATAATTATTACCCATTACCTTTGTTTGCTTTTTGTCAAGTTACCATGATATCACTCTTGTTAATTATTTATAATTTTGATATAATTACTTTCCTATTCCATCGATTACTGGATATATATGTTTATATTTCATGATATGACATTTTTTTAATCAGCAAAGCATGATCACATGATATGACATGTGATTAAAATTAAAGTTTAATTAATTTAAACATGTTCAAATAAGTTTGAGAATGTTATTAATTGAAATAATTTCTCAGTATAAAACTTGTAAAGAAACAATAAAGATTATTAAATAAGTTAAGTGCACTTCATTAAGTAAACAATACCAACCAAATTATGGTACCTATACAACTTCTGTAGAACTAAGAAAACCACTTTCCAGTATTGTTAATGACCTGTTTCCTTACCAACCAAACCTATCTAATATTAACTTGTATTCTAAAATTAGACTTAGATTGTTTTATTACCAAATTCCGTTAAATATTTTTAATAAACCTCAGATAATTCTAATATCATCTTAAAAATAAATTTTAAACCTAATTATTCTAAAAAATTATCTTATAAGATAAAATTTACATTTTCTTATATATTATAAAACTATTTTTATCCTTAATCAATATAAAATAAACTACAAGAGATACTATTGGAATAACACAATAACATATTATCTTAAAACAATTTTGAAATGCATGGAGTGAAATAAACTTTAATTTTAATTCGTATAAATTTAAATCCATGATTATGAACAAATGAAATCAAATTAATTGATTAGATCTAGTGAATTGGAGCTGCAGGAGTACTTTAAATGACACAGCAGGCAAAGAAAACTGACACAAATGGCATTTCAAATCCGAGCCTGAATGCAAGAAAACTGCTTCTATCTTATAGGCATGGCATGATGGACGAACGCTAATTTTACCCCTGGCAAAATCCCGATCCATCTTCAACAACAAAGCAATTGCAACAGTATGAGCTTTTCTTTATCCTCTCAACAGATAATACCTTAACAATCCCCGTCTCATCATAAGTTTCTTACCAAGTTGCCACACTGTTTTTTTTACAAAATCTTACATTTGTATATTATCTTTCTTCTAGAAAACGCCAGAGCATAGAAAGAAAACTTGGTTAATCCATATAGAAATAAAAACATAAAGTAGCATAAAAATGATGAATCAAAGGCAAAGAATTCACACATACAAGAATGATACAAATTGATGCAGAGCAGAGGAGCAAAATTTAAAGCCGCAGCGAGCAATAACAAACACATCACTTAGGCAAGGTGTCGGCTGAATATATCTTCACGGAAACTGAAACCTTGCCTCTTTTGCCTCATACCGAGTGATGGTTGTGTTAACAGTGAACGACCCCGATGAACCTATCAACTTAATGAAACTCCAATTTACATAATCGCACATGAACAAGTTCTGTCGTTTCCACTATCAAATTCATCATCCGATCCATCCACTTCACTGCGGTAGAATGACAAATTGCAACGTGTTGAATCAATTACAAGTAGATAATAAAACATGAAAACAAAATACACATAACAAGGAAAAAAGTTATAAACATGTAAGAATAGATAAAGGTAGTAAAGCCAAAAATACAAAGAATTGAGGATTGCAAACCTATCCAGGGTTTCCACGCATGAAGAATGAAAAAAAATCACTCTTATTCGGCTAAAAATAATTACGCGATATGACTCATAGATTTTATTGAAAAGTCTGAATTATAAGATAAATGTACAAGACTTTAAATAACAATGTGATCACTTATTTTTATTCTTGACTGCCCATATATAAGTATGTATAATCACAATTTGGAATTTGATGAAGGAGACCTGAATTTGCTGAATGCTTATCATTAATATTTACAATTTCAAGGTCCCACGAGGACCTTCAAGGAATCAGGGTCAGCGATGGGATAACATTAACAGGGTCAAGGATGGGGACAGGAGAAGAGTGAGGAGATAGGAGTAGGGAAATAATAGACAGAGTTGGGGTTGGGGAGGTACTTCCCACCCCAACTTCGTGCGAGTGTCATCCCTACGGGACACAAGACAGTTAATTGACAAACTAATAGTAGCATGGTCTGATTTATAATGTACTTATCAAAGATATAAACAGCAATATTGAAAGAAAAGAGAAACATAATCTCAAGGTTTCCTATCACTACAACAACAACATGCATTACATAAACCTGTAGTTACACGCAATTTTAAACAAGTATTGATTCTTGCCTCTTTAAATAGCATTCTACAATTATTCTATTTTTTATTGGATACTGACACAAGAAATAATAATGCAAAAATTTGCTGATGCACAAACCAGTAGTCCACATCAGCTAACTTTTTTCCGTGTCAATAATACCACAAGTGAGAATTCAATGTTCTCATCCCTCAATTAGAATTAACTAAAACCTGCCCGTCTCTAACAACCAAAGCACGTTCCTTTACAAAGTCCCTTGTGAATTAGATTACTACCCAATCTCCTGAAAACATTTCAAAAGACCATAGATACATTCTTTGCCATATCCAGTCTACCAAAAATTGATATCAACGACCACCAGGTCCAGAAACAGATGCACGGGATAGGCCCATTAGTCACTGAAGGGCCACAGACTTTCAAAAGTCCAACCTACTACGGAGTGTTGAACTGAAACAAATGAGCCAAAAGATGACAGGAACAAAAAGCAAGACCTTTGTCCTTACAAAAGGAACTGTATTCTACTGGGACTAGAATGGTAATGAAGGCAGTTATAAGATGTATTTACCAGGTAATAGCATTTGAAATCCAGAGAAACTATTTTCTGGGTTATGGAATATTCAATCACCAACAAACAAAGATGCTGAAGACACCAATCAGCGCAACAAGAAATGCATATTTACCAGCGTAGGACAAGTGTTCAGCCACGGGGCTTTATATATAGAAGTTGCAAATATTGAATTTTAAATTTTGACTGTGTTGTGGGGTTGAAAATCGAGAGACAGTGAAGAGTTTTCACAGGAAAGGGAAGGAAAATTTTAAATCAAGAAGTTGTATCACGTGGAAAACCCCTTAAAAAGGTGACCTTATGTGGAAAAAGGTGTGCAAGAAAGAATTATGTGAAGCTATGAATACAAAAGATTATTTACCCCTGAAAAACAGTCACGTATGCAAAGTGAACTTCAGTTAGAGTAAATCAAATTGATGAATACTGACCAAGAGCAATTGATCACGAGAACACAAACACATTATACAAATCCACGCACGGAGGGCAATAAATTCAACTGCAGGTCACTTTACCTGAGTAGACCATGATTTAGCCTCCAAAAGTAGATACTATATGAGAATATCCACAATTTATTTAAAATAAGCGTGCTTAAATGGTTTGGTTGTTACACAGGTTGGTGGCGTATTTGGAAAAATTGATTGTAAAACTGCTATGATCATCTAAAGTGTCAAAAGAACTATTAAAACAAAGCTCTAGAAAGAGTGAAAAATTCAAAGGAGAAAAGGCTCCTAGCATGTTTATTTAAAACGTCAACAGCGGAATTTTAAATACATTTCTCATAATCAACAGCCATGCGGCATTGAAAAAATGCCCAGTGTGCTTCTAAAAAGAAACTTGATTTTCAGACAACTAAAAAGAAAAATTGGTCAGATACAAATTTGCAGCTCTTGTTGTCAAAAAAAGACACCATCAAACACCACAACATTCCCAAAGATTTGATTCCTCTAAACTGAGGCAATGCACTTTAGAGGTCAAAAATAGAGTTATAACCATTTAAAACCTCAAATTGCAAGGAAAAATTAATTCATACCTTATCCATTACGAATACAAAAGAGCTGAACAATGCAAAAAAAATGGCTTTAGTTTTAGACTAAGTAAAGCTCATAAACAATGCGTTATAGAGGATTACTAATTAACAGCAAATCTTTTTACTTATCCTAGATTCCAGCTTCCGAAAAAGGGATAAAGTAAATGGTTGGTCATGGGTTGAGTGGAAACAAAAGACAAAAACAAGAAATGAACAAACACGGAAACAGGCCCTTAATTTCCATAAATAACTATATTCTGTAAATTACCAGACAGAGCTTGACCATAGAGAGAAAAGAACAGACTTCAAATTCATGCTGAAAGTTGAAACCTTAGATAAAGAATCAAGAAAGGTCATATCCTAAGCACCGGACATTTCTTGGATTCTATATAACCGGAGGTTAGAACACGTATCTTAGACCTTAACCATGTAGTCTGACTTTTTCCGAATCATTTAGAGTAAGAAAAATTATTTTACTATTGTTCTACAGGTCATATTTTAAAAACTAAACATATGATTGGCTTAATAATTTCCAAATCTCTTATCCTTGATTGTTTACGGTGTGTTTAGTAAACTAGAAAATAGAAGGCGTGAATGTGAATCTTTCAACACAAAGTGTGTCAAAGTGGAATCCACATTTTCATTCAATAATCAAGCCCAGTCACCAGCTTAGTCTTCAAGCTGCCAGTTGGACCTAACAACATTCAGATTAAAGGAGTATAAACCTCCTTAGGTACTTGGAGAAACCATAGATGCTCCTTCACTAATCAGATTCAGTTCACACTTCAATTTGAATAAATGAAAATTCTTTCATTCAACTTAGCCACAAGCCAGAAATGCTAAATGCTTCACATACTATTTATCACAACATCAGTTGTTTTTGTCATTTAATAAAGATGGGGAAAATGAGGAGGCCATTAAAAAGTATATCTGATTCACTGATGTCAATCACAAAATATTACGTATCAGGAAATTCCAATGATAAAATCTGATAAACAAGAGGTAAAATTTAGCATTCAAGCAAAAGAGAAGCTGGTGTAGAAAATAAAATATTCAAATACCTGGGCTCAAATTCTCGAATTTCAACAAGCTCGCTACCACAATTATCCGTCCACTGCACTTTCCTTCTTTCTGCTTGACCATCAGGAGCACAAATCCCCTGTCCACCTGCTGCTTCCTGCTCACTAGCAGCCTCAACATGAACGGGTTTAACAATTTGCGGCTTCTTTATGCTACTTTTAAGTGTAACCTTTCTGTTATCATTTCCATCATCGAGATGTGCAGAAGGATCATTTCCCTTGTCGGAAACCAAAGGCCCTGGAGAGACATCATGCTGCTGGGCAGGGCCCACTTTAAGAGGAGACGGAGTATCAAGACCTGCGGAAGTGCGACCAAAGCAAACAAAGGAGGCACAGCCGCGGGTGAGGCGATTCTTTGTAGAAGCCAGCTGGAGCTCGCGGTCAGTTTCTTCGTCTACCAACTGGTACTGGTTCCACGGCGCTACTCTCATGGGTTTATCCTCATCCCTCTGACCCAAGAGGAGAAGGCTCAGGCCCTTAGTATACCCTGAAGCCGAAGCAGAGAAGAATCCTCCTCCTTCTACTGCCAATAACATCAGTTCTGCTCATCGGCGCACCATAAAATGATTTCTAAGTAAGACCGACTCCCTTCTCTCTGAAGAAGCTAACAGCCCTATCAACCAAAAGTAACCAGAGATCAGAATGATTTTCTTTAGTTATAAAATTTTTAACATTCATAACAATACTTTTCATTCCACTAACTCTTTCAACTATTAGAAAAGCACATTTCATAGCAAAAACACAGATTTGAAAGGCCTAGAGAGTTAAGAGAAGCACAATCTCATAGAACTAGAACCATTTCGAGGCATCCTCAAGTTTCCAGATGCTCAAAACGTGCTGAATCTGTTGTTCAAAGTAAATAAATAATAAATCCACGCAGCTAAAATTGCCACAAGCTGAGATACGTTTTTATCCAAAATCATCAAGATATTTGGACAGAAAAAAGCTCGAAATCGACACAGTTCGCTTTATCAATACTCCCAACCATCTTATACAATCCATCATGTATATTTTCTTACCATCCTACTGAACATGCATATGATACACACATAAATAAACAATTTCGTCGATTCACTACCGAGACAGAAAGATCTCTACTTCAATGCAATCACTCCGAAAATACGTTTGTGCGCAATTTCTCGAACACGATAAAAAAAATCAAGAAACCAAATTAAATTGCTAAAACCAAAAATAGGAAAGATAAAGGAAAAGAAAGCTTCTGAGTTACTTGAAAATGCACGAGAAAGAAAATCAGAAACACCGAGCCCCGAACACACTGAAATCACACTCAAATCGAGCAACGCAGAGCGAGATTTCGAAGTGTCGGTTTTCCCTCACTTCTCCGGAAAACAAACTGCAAATCCTAGATCGAAGAAGAAGGAACGATTTTACAGTACCGATAATCAGAACAGAAGGTCGCCGGCGCGTGGATGGACAGCAACGATTCGGGGCATCCAGAAGAAAAACTCGGGTAGTGATTGAATTGAACGAAGAATAAGAAGGAAAAAAATCCGGTTATGTATATTTTTCTTCTGGTTTCAATTATTTAAAAGGAGGATAGGATAGTGACCCACACGGCGCATGATAGCGACGTGACCCCATTCTTCAATGTGCGCAATGGCATGTTATGTTTTTTTATTTATTAATTAATTTGTCTAACATAACTGTTTTATTTTTTAGCTGTCGTTATTTATTTCTTTGGTAGTTAAAGAATGGTTAAATTTTAATCGCTTGTTTACTCTGCTTTCTTTCTCGAGAAAAAATCGTCACGACAAATCTAGAAAGCAAGTCTTTTAAGTAGTTAAACAAAACAGGTTCAATTATGAATAAACAAATGACGTGTGGAAAATTCTACTTAAAAGAAAAAAAACACTACCCAAACAGTGTAATTACACATCCTTTTAACTCACTCTGCTTTTTGTGTGGTGAACCTAAAGTGAAGATAAGACGTCAACTAAAATGGTAGACATGATGAAATTGATGTGTGGAAATTGGTTCGTTCAGCTTTTTGACAACAAAAGAGGTATCAACTTGAAGAAAAAAATGTTCTTCGTCCTTAATTAAGATAAGTCAAGACATGTTTACCAAGAAAAACTCCAGTGAGTAATGGATACAATGTGTCTCCCCAAGTACACATTAATTAACGCTGACATTTTTATAATTAAATCAGACATAAAGTTTTTTTTTTTTTAGAACAGTTCTGTGTTCTTATTGGCCAGATTCCCCCATTGGGTAAAGTGGACACTTTTTGTTATTTAATGTCTCAAAAGTATGTTGAACCAATTATTACAACAGATGAAATGAAATGTTTGTAGAGTGAGTTAGATTATTCAATTCAAATATCTGTAACAGTAAAAAAACAGTGTGACATTTATACTGAGAAAAATGAGTTGAGAGTGTGATAGTTTGAGGTAAAAATTGAGGTTGAAAGCTAATGTTTCCTCTTTTGAGAATATTTGTTGGAAAGCAATGAAGGGGAAGGAGTAATCCTAAATTGTGAGGAGGAGTGGAATATATTGTGGAAAGCAAGGGTCCAAATTTGGCATTCTGAAATGAAAAGCTAAGGTCCAAAATTCTCACTTCCAAACAAAACCTATGATAATGGGATGAATAGAGTTTTTGGCCTCGTGAACAGCATCATCCCATGGGAGAGTTTTCTTCACCCAGGAAGAGATTATCTTACCAGAAAATACATGGTTGCTCATTTTCATGCAATACACAAAAGTTGCTATCACCACAGATTTTCTATTCTATTCCTCTTCTTTGATTTCTGCACCATGGATTTAAATTATCATAACATGTCAACACCCTAATCATTCCTACATGTTACGCTATAGTATTAGTATCAAGTAAAATATGAAGAAAATCAGGAATGTTTGTATAAATGCATCCCCTTTCAGTGAAGGAACAAAACAAGTTCTTCCATGGAAGTGAACTCACATTTACATACAAATCTATTTGAAAACTTATGTGGGAGTCTAAATTTATTTTAAGCAAAGATAAAAAAGTTTAGGGTTAAATATGTTTTTGGTCCCTCAAGTTTCAGCGAAATTTGGAATTAGTCCCTCATCAAAACTTTTGACCAATTTAGTCCTTCATCTTTCAAAATGCGTGAATTTAGTCCTTTTAAC
>Ga0099822_1001804_pt1 | contig 25738 bp, 6 predicted proteins | sample CowpeawhiteBW_FD_76839 | JGI IMG/M metagenome (GOLD analysis project Ga0099822, IMG submission 76839) | Root nodule microbial communities of legume samples collected from California USA - Cow pea white BW | ecosystem: Host-associated > Plants > Roots > Nodule | place: USA: California | collected... | reverse complement strand
TTTTTTTATATATATATATATATATATATATATATATATATATATATATATATATAAAATATTATATTAACAATGATTATATTTTAATATTTTTAAATTAATATACAAAGTAAATTTCTATTTATAAAAAATGAAATTAAAAAAATAAGAAAAAATTATTATTAATGAATAAAAAGTAACGGTTAAAATATTATAAAAAACATCTAAAAATAAATATTAGTTTAAAATAAATAAATAATTATATTATAAAAAATAAATTAAAAATAAGTAATTATAAAAAGAAAATTTATTTTTATATATAATTATAGATAATAATATCATATAATACACTATCGTCATATTTAATCCAAAACCTTAAACTTTAAAATAATAAGTTTATCAATTTTTATTTTATAAATTATTTATCTTTTTCATTCACCCAACTTAACCTCATACTAATGTCAAACATAAAATTCATTTATATTTGTTGAGATTCAAGACTAATACATTTTAACACATCTCAATTAAGTATTGTTATGCAAAATTAATATATTTAAACACATCTCAAATATGTAATTTTGTTGTTATGATCAAGGGTTTTCCATTAGATCAGAAACTACAACTTTTAGTTAGAACACAACTCTTTTTACTTAAGAGTGTAACCGTTTAAGCATCACGGTTTGATTGTAGCTCACAATCCAAGCTTCACGATTCGATTGTGACTTAACCTACTTTACTTTCACCATAAGACAATTAATGTCACATATGCAACCGTTCTTCCCACTTCTATTATTAATTTAATTATACCTAAAAAAAAAAAGCCAATTTTAAACAGTAATGGAGTCGTTAAAGAGAATATACGACGGTGGGTCAGTTTCAGAGTATTATTGTAACGTTGGTGGTGCATTTTCTTCTGCTAAAACTTGATACATATGAATGTAGCAAAAACATGTGTTCCCGGAACTTGTTCGGTGAACATCACAACACATATATAACACACAAAACCTTGCAACTAAACTGTGTAAATCACAACGTTGTAAAGTGTCTCTTCCCAACCGAGCATATGTTTCCCATGCCTTCAACATCACCATGAGATTCACACCATAGCCCCCACACGTGATGCCACGTGTGCCCTACCATATCACATTACTTCACCTTCTTCTTACATGAATTGAAAAATAATTAACATCTAAACCAAACAAAATTTGTATTGCAGGAAGAAGTTAAACTAAAACTTCTTTTTAAACTGAAATTTAAAGGAACCTAAATATAATTTGTTTATTTTAATTTTTTTCAACCATAAAACGAGAGTGGAAAGAGTAATTGAACTATGTTGTAGGATTTATTTTTTGTTAATTTTTTGCTTTCAATAAATCAGCTTATTAAATGATTTAACCGTTAGTTTTTTTTTTTTTTTCAACAAAGTGCAAATCCTTTTTTACACGTCACAACAAGGAAAAGAGAAATATTTTTTACACACCAAAAGAAATTGTTTAAAAAATAGATTTTTCTCCTTTTTAATTAAGTTCAAAAATTGACAGACTTTAAATTTAATTGAAAAAGTGCAAATTGGTGATAATTCTCTTTGTTTTCTTCTTGTCTTACATAAGGACATTAATCACGGATATAATAAATAAATACTCTTACTGAAATTAAGGTGAGGGTGTTGATAGCACTCTTAAAAAAATAGTACTTTTAATTTTCTTAATCAGTACTGTAAGAATAACTGTTAGTATTATGTCTCTTTTTCATAATGATAATTTTGCTTTTGCTAAAGTTTTTATGATTATAAATAAAAAGGCATTAGTAAATTCAAAATTAATGAAAGAATTCTTTTTTAAGGTTAGAGTTATAGATGCATACGTGTAGCAACATTGACAAGCAATTAATTCAAATCAATGAACGAAGTAAAACGATCATCACGAATATGATTTGATAGATTCACCATGTCAGTATTTGTTTTCAGATATCAACCGAGAAATCAAGATCTTGTTTCTAAATTACAATTTTTTTCCACTATGGTTTTTTGTGTTCTCTCTTTCAATGGTTCAACCTTTCAATATTAACAAGTTAATCCAAAAATGTGAAAAAAAAGATGTTATAGTGTCATGAAATCTTAATTAACTGTAATTGTTTACTCTATCTTATAATTATTAAACACTAATATAACTTATATAATTGTTTACATCTTACATTGAATGTTTACAATAATATATTATTTTGTTCTGTTTCTTATATTTTACAAAAGAAAATATTTAATTAATACTATCTCTCATTTTAGGAGCAAAAGTTTTGAAAGAAATCTCATAATCGTATCACAGATGTGGTCCACAACTAATTAATGCAATTGTAGAACAAACGAGGCCGAATGGAGTAAGGAGAATCCAACATAATACAACTTTCAGTTTGTTATTGAATTATTGAGTTCGTCAAATCTTGAGATGAGCTTTTACGACGACAAGAATAAATATACAGGAGTGAAATAACAAAATAAATATAAATAAATATAGTGAAATATTAACATTTATAAAGGCTTTGAATCACGATAATAAGTTATGTATAAAACCAAACCACTTTTTTTTGTATTAATTAAATTTATGCTGGACAGTTTATATGTCAAACATAAACTGGTAAACTTAATTTCTAATTAACACATTCACTCAACTAAAACGGGCAAATGCTTTCCACATACAAACAATTCTTCTACCAACTGCAATTTTGTTTTACTGAATTAATCATCCAAAATTACATAATTTTGGTATCCAGTTGCAAAACTTTGACATAATTTAATGGTTATACATGAATAGACCAATTAAATAGGAAAGATACAACATGCTCTCCCTATATGTGTGTTGGCTGGATGCAGGACCAAAACCTAAATCATTCTGTACCTCTCCCAACAACCAAAATGAAAATCCAAGAACATGGTAAATGCCTATAGAGCCCCGTGTACCACCTCTCAGCAAAAAGAAAAAGAAAAAAAGGTGAAGAAATTGAAAAAGACAATCCTAAGACATAATAATTGAGGTGAAAATATACACATTTGCAAACCAAATAAATATCACAGATGGGAGGGAGAAATCAAGCAAAGAAAATACATGGAGTAGTTTGCCATAACCCGCACCAAAACTGTGACCTTTGTTGCTGCAAACTGCAACGCGGTCGTTTCTGGGAGTGTCAAATGCCGTTTGGTAACAAGCATCCAAACTCTTAGCCTCATCATTCGACTTTATCAGATTGTGAGATCTTTAAATGCCTCTAGTTTTCCGTTTGATGTGATGTGGTTAACACTCTCATTTTCAGAGTTCTTACGTAACTGGTTGAAGGCCGAATTGGGAGAAGCAGAGCTGTGCCTTCCCTCAAAGTACGTAGAATAGGGAAAGAAATCCGCACATTGCACCTTCCATCCTGCAACAGTACATACAGTTAATCACTCCATGTTTTATTGCACTAATCAAAATATAAATAAGAATATGGAATTAAATGTAAACCGAGAACTCCACTAAATGTGAGTAGGAAAAGATTAAAATGACTGCTTCAAAGCCATTAGTAATTTTTAATCTTCAGGAGGTAAAAATCTTTCCGCGCAGGGAAAGGAATTTGAAACAGATTATTTTGTAGAAATAATAAATATCATCAATAATAAATATCATCAGCAAATATCACGTGCTAAAATTAGGATAATAATATTTTAACCCACTTTTTTTTGACCCACTTTTAATTCACTACTCTCATCACCCTTAAATCATCTATTTTTATTTTTTGTAGTGATGTAATGATCAAAGGGTGATGAGAGTGGTAGATTAAAATTGGGTCAAAAAAGTGGGTTAAAGTATCCCTAAAATTACCATACGCACTACTCCTTACGTCCAAGCCAACCGACAGAAAAATTAGCCAGGCAATCTAAAAGTCCGTTATACTTACTTAATGCAGCATCCTGATCAGCAAGAACTGTTTCAAGAAGATGGTGAACTGCAATACAGTCTTTAAGTTTCCATTCCCTGATAGGTCCAAGTGCGCCATTTCTAGCATAAGATATATATTAGAAGATTGATCCGTTTAATACCATTATTAAGATTTCATAGCTAAAAATGAATTTAGAAAAAGAAACATAGATTAAACTCATAAATCATGTACAGAAACAAGCATGAACATTGACTCGTCAGTGGCCTATTCATGTACAATATTGTAAAAGAAAAACAAATGTCACTTTATTTTAAAATCCTCATTTTAAAGACTTCTAGTATTGCTTGGTTGGTAATCTACTACACTTTATCTAATGTATTTCACTAGGGCATCTTTTGACCCTTTTTCCATCACTGGAATAAAGAAAAGGACTTGACCAGCTTTTAAAAATTAAATTAGAAACAAGACATAGGACTGTCTATACAGAAATACGGTTTGGCATTTCGGGAAGAAACCCATTCATCTTCATCCAAAACCAATCAATCTCAACTCTACGAGTGGGTGGCTTGTCCCCAACCCTTAATATTCATTCCCACTCTTCTCACTATGCCATTGATTACTCTCAAAACCAATCAGGTCAGCAGGACCACAAGGAACCGCCCACGGCAAAAAACAGTGGAGATGATACGATGAATTCCAATAAGCTTTCTTAAATCAAAGTATGTGAGGTGCGTGATCTATATAAAGAAAATGGTATCTAACCCAATACACGAAAGCATATGCATGTGTAAGAAACACTGTTTTGACCCAGCCTCATGGGGCTTCTCTACTTGAAAGGGAATAATGTTCTAAACAAGTTTTATTAAAATTCTTAAAAAAATAAAGGCATAAATATGAATTTGGTTCTTGATAAATTTCCAAATTTAGGTTTTAGTCTCTAATAAAAAGTGCACTATTTTATTTATAAATAAACAACTATATTTTATTTATAAATAAAAGTAAAAGGGAACTTAAAGACTAGGTCGAGGAGCTTTTGAAAAAAAAAAAAAAAACTAACTTCTCTTCGCTCACAGTTCCCACACTCTGTCTGTCTCTCTCCCCACCCATTATTTTTAAAAATCTTACTTTTTTTACTTTAACTTCAAAAAGAATGTCTTCAATGCGCATGATAGCACCACTTAAAATGTTGTAGAGCATTACCTAGGCACAATGTTATTTGTTGATTCTTCAATGAACTTAACAGTCTCGGATTTTCTGTTTGAATCCAAAATGTGCAAGATTTCTACAAAAGCTGCTCTATGCATCAAAGAACCTGCAAACGGAAACAAATTAAGAAATCTTGATAAAGAAGCTTGAGAGATATGCACTGCGGTGTTGATGATAACGTTCACTACGACCTTTATGTTTTTCAAGGATAGAGTTGTTTGCCTCAAACAGGGATTTCTCATGCACCTGGCTGCAAAAAAGAAAACAAATAAAGTTAAAATCAAATGCTAATCATAAAATGAATAAAAGAATACTATATACGAGTCCCAAAGAAAACAAAAGGAGGATAAATTTCAATTAAGAACCTAATATTTGGGCGTTCAGCCTCTAAGACACTCCAAATCAGTTTCTCACTGTCAGTCACAGGAGCATTCATGGATCCCACTTTATGGAAGAATTTAATCTGCAACATATGAACCGAATAAATCCAAGTAGAAAGAGGTTTATCCTCGTTTTGTGTGTTTGATGGAGAAAAGAACAAAGGAAAATGAGAAAAAAGAAATTGAAAAACAGACTAGGATTAGCCGGTACCAAATCCTGTGGTACATTTTTTCTTTCGACTACCTATGTGCCATATGCCTCTCATGCAATTATTGATAAAGATAAAAGAATTTAAGTAAAGGAATTATAAAAACTGTTTATTATTACTAGCGTAACACAGACGCGATAGCGCCTGTGTGTATGTATTTTTTCAATATGCGTGATATTATATTAGTAGGTAATAATATTATAATGTTATTATAATATTAGTAGAGACATCTGATTTTATAAAAAGTTTGCAAAAATAACGGTCAATTTTTAAAAAGTTAATAAATTGTTATATTTAAAAGGTAAAATCGGTATTTTGAAAAGTGGACACAAAAAGGGGAATCCCCTTTATATATTGTTATAGATTATTATTATTATTTCTGCTACTGTTACATAAAAAAACATGGGTTAGTGGATGATTATGAGATTAAATTGTATTGTTATTTTTAGTTTAATATGAAAATATTAAAATAGTAAATTTTCAAATTCCAGTGACATGGAACTAATGTATTCCTCAATAAAGACACCATACCAAACAACGATGAGAATCAGGGTGTTCAGGGTCCAATCTCAGTAACTGCTTCACAGCCTACAATCCCAAGGACAAAGAAGTGTGATTACTTAAATATGAAGAAAGTGATGCTAGATAAATTAAGTTACTGGACTCCTCCTACCTGAAAGGCAAGCAAAGTTTTTTGTTTCCTTGTATATAATTCAAAAGAGAGCAAGTGTGTCTCCAATGAATCAGGGGAATTCTTCTGCAGCAACTTCAAGTATTTAGTAGCTTCTGACAATGGATCTTCAACCTAAGTAGGGAAAAACACAAGAAAAGGGTGAATTTCTAAAATGAATATGTACAGAAACATTCTGACGTTGAAATTAGCATGTAATCCTGACACAATTATGCTTTAAATGCTCTTTAAACATGTCATCCACATACTTTTTTATAATCAGAAGGATGTACTGTAGCACTTTAACTTGTCAAAGTCCATATAATTTTTTATTCTTACAAGAAATTTTCCTTGAAAAATAAGTTACAGAGGACACCCACACATGTTATTCAAATTTATATAATAACCCTTATGCAAGTATGTTTGCAACTCCATCCTACTGAATCTTAATTAGCATAGCATAAGAAAACTATTTATATTATCTACTTCTAAAACCCTTTCATTTTGTACAACACATATGATCTCCCACAACGCACATAATAATGCTCTTGTAACATGCACTCATGATTAGAAATTTACAGTTTTTCTACCAAGACACAAAATGCAAAAATGCATGTTGGCAATCAACAGAGGGGTAACCTATAGTAAGTCATCTACACGAGCTCATGGAGAAAAAAATTATTTTGAGCGCTAAATGAAATTTTCAAACTGCCAAATAAGAATCTAAGATATAATCTTAATATACACAACGTTACTCATATAATCTTAATGTATTCTAATAGACATTGAATGCATTAAATTTGAACCTGCAACAACTTCTCCCCGTTTGGATCAGGATCAACAGGCTTCACATGCCGCTTCCCAGACTTCGATACCCCACCTGCACTCAACTCTTCATTCTTTTCTTCTGCCTCCTAACAACAAATGTAAACAGGATAAGTACCTTTCCCAAAGGCAGTTCAACAAAAACTCTAAAAATCAATTACAATACTTTTTTGGCTCTTGCTTCTGCCTTTCTCTGCTTTTGCCTCATTTTCTTCTTCTGAGAAGGAAGTAACTTCGCCATATTATCATCTTCCTCTGCTGTAGACTTTGGGGGAGAATCATACAACTTAATATAGCATCTGCAAACAAAGTGTTATGTTATGAGATCATAAAAAAATCAGAACTCAGGAGTGCATTGCTTTACTAGTATTTATTAAGCCAAAACAGTTCTTATGCATTGTACCTCAGCTTTCAACTCCCATGATATGATAAACCAGTCAATCAAATCACCACACAATACTAACAGATATAACTCATTCAGTATAGCACATTACCAACTAAATACAACAAGGTATTCACCTGATAGCCCCAGCGGCTGCTTTGTGAAAATATGAATGTGAATGCAATTGGTCTTGAAATTTAAGCATTTCCACATAAGTACGCAATGTCATTTTCCGTAAGCAGTAAGAATGAAAATCAAATTGGTCCTCCGTGATATCAGCATAATGCTTTTCCACTGCTAAAAATTTTTTGAGTGCCCGTCCAAGATCACCCTGGCGGAAATAGCTTTCGCCGGAGGCTAGCTCATACCTTCCAAATTAGATGCGACATGTTAAGTAATTTAAACACAGTACTCATTAGACAGTGCAGAATATTAAAATATCATGATATACCAACCACATGCACTGCATGTCGTGAAGGTTATTGTGTTGATCCCCATCCTTTGTGAACAATACAGCAGTTTTTTCGGCCAAAGACACCTTTGTATCAAATGAACATATATGAATAAAGATCGGAAAATGAAAATGACAAATTACAGTGCCTGTGTACTTAAAATCCAAATGTAACCAAAAGATAGACAAAAACCTGATCAGCCTGCAGCATCCGTTTAACACACTCACTATTAACATAACGATCAGCAAGATCCATACACCTAGCTTCATCTGCAAATGCAGCAGCAGCAACCAAATCACCAGCATGCTTCAGTATCCGACTCTGTTTTACAAGGAGAAACAACAATCTTTCAATTTTGGTATATCTTGAATTATGTATCATAATTTGTACAGAAACATACAATTTAGAGAAAATTAACTATCAATTAAAATGTATCACAGAAGATATAGTGTTCGATGTAATAATTGAAGTAAAACTAAAGTAGTTTTTACTACAATATGAACCCAGAAATATATAAAACATATTAACCATAAGTCTTGTAAAACAATTATTATTTATATATGTGTGTGTGTGTGTGAGTGTTCGTAAAGTCTATATTTTAGAGAATGGAAACAAGTCAATGAATTAACCAAATAGTGCATGCACTGAATGAGTGAGTGACAAATAAAGCAGTGGGATAATCAAAACGTTTATAAATGCTCCTTTAATATTTCATCTAACAATTTATGTAAAGTCTATATTTTTCTATATTTTTTTCACAAAAATTGGTAAAATTAAAGTTAAAAACTAAAAAAATAACATCATACAAAAGTCATATAAAATTCATCTTAACATTCAGATCAAACAAGTAGCGGAATTGTATATAGAAGGATAGGATTTTAATTGTGGATGGTTTACAATACAACAAAAAGAACTAGAAAGAAATGAGAAGAGTTTATAACTCCAACAAACCTTGACAGAATATAGATCAATGACTGTGGGTGTATGTTCTATAGCTTCATCAATTTTAGATAGAGCAATTTCAAATTGACCCCGCTTGTCATAATGCTGCACTAGTACAAATGTTCTTAGTAAAAAGGTGATAATATAAAAATCAAATAATAACCACCAACCTGAGCCAATAAAAACAAAGTCCACATAAGAGTTGAAGGGGGTTCTTTGTTTGTCCTGTAAAAGAGAAACATTGGTTAGTTATAAAACACAACAAACGAATGTTTCTAGGGTTTCATTTTGGTGTTTTGCTTATGGTTGTTCCAAGGAATTTTAAGTGAATGTTTTTGTCTTGGGAGTTCTCTTCATGCAAGAGCTAACCAAGGAGAAGTTCCTAAAATAGGCACTGTATGAACATTTTACTTCATTCATGTGTTCCACACAAAAGTTAATTAATATGTTACCCTCCAGGATATTGGCCTGACGTCCTAATTGACTGCTCTAACTCAAGAATAAGTTGTTCCAAAATGTCTGCCTGTCAAAGTTTAAGGAAAAGGAAACAATCAAAAGCCAACAAATCAATAATCTTCAGCCTCATAAATAAAGGGCACAAAAAAATAAGCATAAAAAAATAAGCATAAGAAACCTCAAACGCTCAATAGTATGAATATATGAGACATGACTAACCTTCCCAGGGTGATTATACAGAGATGATAGATCAGAGAACAGAGAGGGAACCCCCTAGAAACAACACCAAAAGAAATCCCAATCAACTTTTAAACAACTAAGCTAGACATAGCACAATATGAAAAGGAATTTTGTAAACCTTGGTTAAGAGAGGCCTAATATAATTGTCTGCTGCTTCTCGAAATTTGTCACCTTGTAGAAAATCTAGCGGTATCCTCTGGCAAATAAAAAGATAAAAGGGAATGTATTTCATTAAATAAAGCGTACTCCAATAACACTCATGTTGCTAAGAAATATACAAGTGGAGCACCAAAACAAGGATTCCTTGTGCAGCATATATCTTCCTAAATTGTTATACAAGAGAGAGAAAAAAAACTAAACACTATGCTCAAACACTTATTATACTAATAGATACTAAATCCAAGTTTTCTCAATATATACCATAAAGTAAGAAAATTAAAATCCCATCTCATAATAAATTAAATAACAACGAAGTAATATTTGAATGGCTAAACCCACTTTCAGAGAAAGGATGTAACGAATATATACAACTCATTAGTGATACAAAGACACAAGCATATATATTTTACACGGATAACATGGCAGAAATATTAGTTAAGTGATTACTGTAATACATGATGGCAGATTTAAATAGCTGGTAAAAACAACTGCAATAACAATACAAAGCATTACCTTAACAGCAGAAGACCACTTGTATTGTTGTACAAGTGTTTTGTACAAGGAATCTAACTGGTCTATTTGATCAGGCGAGTACTGCCCATCTTCTAAATAAAGTCCAACACACTTTTGGAGTCCTTCATAGTATCTGAATAGTAACATGAATAATGCAAAATTCAGTTTCAACAAGCATAACAGACAAATAAGTAAATATCACATGCACAAAATACAGTGTAGACAACTGTAAATAACATATCAAACCGAATAGAACCAAATTTGAAAGAAAAAACAAAGTCAAAGCAATTCTTCAACTCAATCAAAATCATCCCTCATCCATTAACTGGAGAGTAATATTAGGACAAGACATGCATTGCTTATCATATAAAAAAATAAAGTGTAACAACATAGATGTGAATTGACCAGGTAACTACTCTAAACAAACCCAAACATGGGTAAAGTAAAGAACCAGTTAAGAACTAGTCAACACAAGTGGCAGAAAACTTATTTGATAAAAACATACTAAATAGAGAATTTTAAATCAGTAAATTCTTTTGGCTCTATTAAAAAATATATTTTAGAATTAAAAGCCTGTATATGACGTCTACATATGGATTGCTGCTAGCACCATTACTTAGCCTCTTATTAGTTGTTTGATCTTACAGGACATGTAATGTGATCCTTCAGTGCTAATTTAAAACTTGACCTAACTTCTACTATTTTGTGATTTTGAATTTTGAATTATTTTATTACTAAAAATATTGTAGCATATTTAAAATATATATTTAACAATCACTAATCCAAACATAATTGAACTGGTACAAGTTTTAAATGACAGGTCCAATTTTTAAAAATCAATAAAAACGATACCATAAGCTTTTGGATAAAAGGAATTTTTATAACGTGAAAGACAAATTGCATCCCAACAACTTAATATAATAAGAGAAGAAATATATTTAAAAAAAAAAATGTATTCACAGCATATATACAATAAAGATAAAAAGCTATGAAAAGCTAATATATATATATATATATATATATATATATATAATTTACATGCTTTGGGGTAAATGGTTGGAGGATAAAAGTCAGTCATACTAAAAGTATAATTGAGCTATCACAAAAAACATGCAGTAATCTCGGTCTCACCATTCAAGATATAATACATAACTAAATGGAGATTCTGTACTGAGAACTAAGGGTGCAAAAGAACTATTACGGGAAAAAACACAAGAAAAAACTTAAAAGGACTAATCAACTGATACACTCAAACCTAAATATATGTGGCAACAAAGATCACCTATAATTATCAGGATTCATGGAAAGTAATGCCCGGTACAAAGCTTCGCCTTCTTGTGAGTGACCAAGCTTTACTAGAAGTGACACCTCTTGTTCTTTGTATGCAAGCTTATCAACCTAAGAGACATAACAAGAAGTAAGTTAGATGTCATATGGTAGTTACATTTAACAAATTACCCAGGTTAATTAAACAAAAACATACATACAATTTTAAATTCTTTTTTGTGCAACTCCTCAAGAGCTCTCTCGAGAAACCCACATTCCTCTAACAACGAGATCTGGACAATAATATTTGGTGCAGAGAAACACCACAGGGAAAAGTAATATCAGTAGTCAAGCCATATAAAGATTTCCTATTCTTGAACATTCAACCATAGATTGACAGCAAAAATATTCATATTCAATATAATGTAATTTGACTAGAATCATATCAAAATCTTTAATTTTAGTATAATCGAAGTAACAAAATAATTCATAAGATTTATAAAGCAGTAGTGAATACCAGCCATCATTAACATATAAAAGGACATCACATAAAGGCAAAACACACTTCAATTACACCAGCCCTACAAAGGGTCTGATTGATAATCTAATTGACAGAAGCTTCAGTGTATAACGAACACCACCAAGGAAACAACCTAGGAATTCACTATGAGTATTATGTTCCTCCACCTGTTGTCAGGCTAAGCGAGTGAAATAACTGATAGACAAAAAAGCCATTTTCCAGTCATAATGCATGGCATAAGTCACCAATACCAAGACTTGCAACAATGACTAACATATCTATTGGACTCGATTTTAAATAGACCGTGTTTTGGATCAAGGGTTGACCAAATCAGGTGGCCAGTTCACTATATAGCCAATCTGGCAATAATACATAAGACATGGAAAAATTCATATATCCAGATCACTGAATTTGACAGAGAAAAGGTTAATGTGTCCAAACAGTCCCTCAATCGAGGTTCAAAGTCACAGTTTTGAAGTAAATATTACCGGTTTCATTACAAAAGTTTGATATCTAAAAGATAAAAAAATAAAAGTAAAAAATAAAAAAGTAGCAAATTTAAATTCTCATGCATACAAAATACTAAATTATGGTAAAAGTTACATCAAGCACTTAATATCCAAAGAGTCATTGTGCATAGAAATGAAACAACTGAAAACCTTGTACAAAAGCATTTCCCCATGCTCACACCGTTCATTTTCTGGAGGATAATCCTCTTCCAAAGTCCCTTCATAAGCTTCCAAAATTTCAACTGCTTTGGATGCACTGGCACACATTCAAAAAGGTCAGTATTACAAACAACCATAAGAAAACAATTATGATATTTCAACAGCAACCGTTTATAATAGCAAATCAAAAGTAAGGCTTAATCCTAATGTTCAGATTATAAAGATCAGAAACCAAAGGAAATGAAGGACCCTTTGGGTAAATATACCATGTAATTGATCCTCAAAAAATTAAATATTCTCATGGTCTTCAAACCAAACTCAACAGCATTTTTTATGCATTTTTCTACTTTAATAAATTTGCCAACTCATTATTCATTGCCATTAGTTATAAAAAAATGGCATCACAGAAAAAATGATCACCACATTCCAATGCCAGACTTAGAACAAGCCGCACAACACAACTGCCAATTAAAAATAGAAAAAAGGGGGGGAAAGAAGGAAAATAGGGATAAAATTTTAAATCGCAAGCATTGATGATTTATAATCAACATGAACCTGCAAAAGGAAAGCCTGAAAAAACCAATGACTATCACCATTTCAGAAAAATAATTCAATACAAATCCAAATCATACTTTGAGTTCAAATGATGGGCTACGGAAAATCCAATCCAATTCATGCGATGATTTGGCTTCAAAGTCAAAAGTTGTTGTCTTGTCTCAACAAAGCCCGATAAATCTCGCATTTGTGCCTGTGATTGAAGTGTAAAAAAACATCATAATCAAATCATAAAATAGGACCACAACACCACAAACAGTAGTCATGGAAACCATGTCCAAGGAACCACAAACAGACCATGACAACTGATTTTTTCAGTGGAGTTTTTGCAGTTGTAATCAGAGGGAAGCAGAACGTACAAACAAACTTTTTAGGGAGTGTGTGCCCAACAATTTCAAGTAGGTCAAAACTGACAACCAAGGGCAGAAATGTGCCCATATGAAGCCAACGAAGTTACTAGAGGTGGTCAGACAAAAGTCTAACAAGCTGCATTGCCCAGACAGAGCATAGACCGAAACTTGAACTTAAAAGATATAAAAACTCAATGAGTATTGAGTCAGATAATGTATTATGTGTGTGTGTGTGTGTGTATGAAAAAGGTAAGAACAAGTACAATGGAAGGAAAAAGGCTACAGCTTATGACTCTTAACCCTTAAGCTAGATACAACCAAAAAGCAACCTTACCAAAGCTGTAGAACAAATAATGAAAAACTATTCTAACATAAACAACAAATAATCATTTTGACAGTCTCATTCTCAAATTTCAATGTCAGGACTCTTAGTAGCTACAATAAAAAACTAAACCAACCAACCAACCAAAGTGAATTACAAAAGTTTGCGAATGTGAGTGGTCTCCAGGAAATGAAAACAGATGCAAAAAAATGCTTCCACTTGTTCAACAGACTAATATTATGATTTTCAAACTTAAGCACACGCCACCATAAAGACTTACATACAAGTTAAACTTATTGATATGTAGAGAAGTAAAAGGCAAATGGATTTAAGATGCTACCTGTAGGAGTGATAGATCACGAAGAATTTCAATATTGTCAGGATCTATTTTCAGTGCATTTCGATAGCACTTGATCGCTTCCCTGTATTCTCTGTCTGATCGATAAAGGAGACCAAAAACATGCCAGCAGACATGACTTTTAAGGTCATTCTGTACCAAAACCAAAATCAAAGCTCAATCATCCGACAAATAGCTATTGTATGATAGACAACTGGAGTAAAACCAAAGACAGCAAACAAACCTTTAATCCTTGACGAACAAGTTCATAAGCTTCAGACTTACGATCCATGCAATTTAGTGTCAAACCCTTCATCGATAAAGTTTCTATCATCAAGAAACAGGAACGGACATATAAATAAAATTATGACCAAAGAAGCAAAACATGCCACAAATAAGAAATAATAGATAGAAAAGGGGATGGGGGATAAAATCGCATGACTTACTTAAACAGTTAAGGGGAGAGATAAAATGACCCTTGGCAAAAATAAAAAGTATACCTCCATGGTCTGGAAATTTTTTCAAAATGGTATCAGCAGCTTTGAGGCCCTTTTTATACTGTTTGGTTTCATATGATTTCTGCAGAAAAAATAACAGTGAGACGTAACCTTCACATCAAATTTACCCACCACCTCAAAAACAATATTATTTCACTTGCATAAATATCCTAATGATAAGAAAACCAAATTTTAATTGCAAGAGCTAGTGAACGACCAATGAATTTTTTTTTTCCGTAGAGTAAAACCAACTACAAAGAACAAGAACAAAGCCAAACATATTCAAAGCATGGGAATCCCCTTCAACTACTGCCGTCCTTTTCGAATTTAATTCCTTAAAGATGCAATAATTCTCTTCAAAATTTACTGTATTTATTATTCACATTATGGTAAAATAATTAGTTAAGTAGCCTGCACACACACATTGATAAAAAGAATGGCGATAGATGGACGCAAATATTTTACAAACAATCCATCATTTTTCCCTATCCCACCCTTCTCATCACACCTACGATCCCTACACTTCTCTCTCTTTGTCTCCCTGGGAGTAGAATAGCATGCAAAGGACCATGCAACATTTCTCCGATAAGAACAACCATACTCAGTCCTTCTAATATCAGTTCGAACTTCCAACATCCAATGTGCGGGAGATGAAGAAAAACAGAGAAACCAAAAAACTGAAACCCCGGAGCACCGAATTTCCAACCTGTCCCAATCCCACGAAAACCCGATACATACACCAGTAAGAACTTACAAATTAAAACAACTACAAAAATTAACTGAAAATATCCCAAATTATCCTCCATTAAACCTTTGTCCCAGATTTGCAGCACCGAAAGAAACTACTTCCTATAGAAAAACAAAGAGCACAGTGAAGCCAGGCAGGCAACAAGCTCAAAGTCCAAAGTACGTAACGACTAATTCCGAAAGACATCACAAAAATAGAAGAACGAAATTCAGCGAAGGATCCCTAACTATCCTTCTCGTAGATTCCCAGCGATTGTAACCGAGGGAATATATAGCGTGAGAAGAGAATCTAGGGTTTTACGATGGAGAAGAAAGACAGTGAGTGGAAGCTGCGCGGAGCTTCGATGAGCAAGCAGAAAAGCAAAGCGGAGAGGGCGATAATGGAGAGCGAATCGAGACTTACGACGATGAGCTTGAAGAGGTTGGCCTCCTTGTTGGGCAGAGAAGCGCCCATTGTTGCAGAGAGTGGGAGTGAGAGAGAGAAATTGGATGGAATTGGGAATAGAATGAAAATAAATGATAGGGTCACGAGAGAAGAAGGAAGAGAGAGAGAGAAGGGTGGCGTTTTGTGAGCTGCAAAGCAAAGGAAAACGAGGCTAAGCAACCCTACTGTGAACAACACGAACGAAGCAACCAAAGTCTTTGGTGTGTGTGTCTCTCACTTTCTCGCCTTATACCATGAAATTACCATTTACTTTCTCCTCAATTAAACAACCCCACCCAATATCTAATTACCAAACTCACTTTTCTTTTTCTTTTAAAATATTTTTTAGTCTTCAAATTTATATATATATATATATATAATTAATAATATTTTTTCTTTAAATTTGGTTTTATTATTTTTTTTATTTAAAAATATTATGATAGTCGTCCAATTTTTATCTAAATTTGTTCTAATTTTTAAAAAATTGTTACAATTTAATCATTTTTAACAAAATTTTTAAAACTGATCAAAGATTTTTTATCAAAATTAATGTTATGTTGATTGTATGGACAAAACAAATTATTTGTATTCACAACTTCAATGTTAATAAAAGATCATTAATTCATTTTAAAAAATTTAATAAAAATATTAAATTGCATCACTTTTTATAAAATTAAGATCAAATCAAGATTAAGAAAAATTAAAAGATTAACTCAATGTTTCTAAACGGAAACAGACAAAAAATAATGAAACCTTTAAATTTTAATACATTTATTTCAAATTTAAAAATAAATGAATATGATTATTTAAATGTAGTTTGACATTTAAAATAATTTATCATAATTAAATTAGAATAAGTATATCTATTAATTTTTAAAAGTGGGACATAATTAAATTCTAATTTCTTCTCAAAGTTGATGGTTAAAAAGAATATATTTAACTCATTTTTTATCTATTTGAATAAGTCTGATATGTGATTTTAAAATAGTCATGACGAAAAATAAAAGTTTAAAAGTAAAGTGATGGATGGTATATTTAACTTTTTGGGTGTCCTTATATAGGACGATGGGCTGAGCAGTGAGGTATAAGAAGGAGTTGTGAGGCATGTGTATGAGTGGGATCACAAACATTTTAACAAATAATATGCATGAACACGGATACCAATGGGTCAGGACCAACTAGGATAGTAATTATTCGTTATAGGTTAGGTATCTTTTTCAGAAATATTTGTGAGTATTCATGATGTTTTTTAATTTTAAATAATATTATTTAAATCATTTTTAAAATAAAAATATATATTTTTTAAAAACAGTTTAAATAAAATTTTAAAATTAATATAAATCAAAATTCTAAATAATTAAATAAATCACAATGCAAAAAATATAAGTTTAAATGAAATTCATCTCTTAACAAATAACTTCAATTATATAAATGTAAAATAAAAAATATAAATATATATACTAGTCAGTAGTTGTGTCTATTGAGAGAATAATTCACATAGAAAATTCAACATCAATGAATTTGTTGTTATCGAATTGAGGATTTCTGATTACAAAATGATTGATCTATTGATAGGATAATTTACAAAGGAGATTTAACAATAATGAGACTTGAGTTTAGTGGGATTAACACCATGTATTTTGTTAAGTTAAGGATTTGTTTATCTTTGTTATAATATATAGCATTTTGGTTACATTTATGTTTTTCAAAAGTTTCATTTTCGAGACATTGAGAGAGGTTGGTTTAAAATGCAACATCGGTTTAGTGGTGTATGATTGGTACCTTTACTCACCTTCTTTATGATATGATCAACCTTTTTTTTTGTTCTTTTTGTTTATTTTATTATGAGAATTAGGTAATTTGTTGTTGTCTTATTCCTTTTTTTTTGTCTTCACTTTAACTTAGAAACATCACTTCCTTCACTTCAATGTCAAAGACGACATAAGACCAAACCAACACCATTGTTTATAACCTTCGTTGTATGATAGATTCACTGAGATTATATAATTCCTTACGGCAAGAAACAAAATCCATTTAGCATAATACATATTAAAGGGATCTAAACTCGTGGCTAATCCAACTCACCATGATTTTAAAATTGGTTAATTTAAAAACAAAAACGCATATTAATTGTACCAAAACAAAATCTAACCAACTTATAAATCCAAAATTATTTACTTAGTCTCAAATAGACAAATAATATCTTTAACTTGATCGGAATAGTTTTGATGATGAGTGTTATTAAATAATATGAGTTTACCGTTATGAGTTTTGCTAAAATCAGTGATCGGTACTGATTCTGACATGGTAGTGGTGGAAGATTGGTTTCATGTGTATCAACTACTCACGATATTTGAACTCAACCAAACCAAACACCATAACCACCTCTACACGAAACTCTCCTTATATGTAAGACTCTCATTCAACATTGTCATTGGTTAAGTTCCTCTGCCTCACCCCCAACCAAACCATCCAATACCACTTTCTTTGGGAAACAATATACTAGTTCAACCAACTTGCTCATCCCAACCCCAAAAGGAACTGGATTTAAAAATGAATATCAAATATGGTCTTGAATCCTTCCTTTAAGCAAAACAATAATACGACCATCTCAATCGTGTTTAGAAACATAAATTCATCTTTGCCATGGCCAACCTCTCCTATAACACGTTTAACATCAAATGAATAAAATCCCTAATGATTCATATATGAAATTGCTTTTGCACACAACGTTGAGATTTGTAGTGGTGATCAATGACCTAAATCGATATGCAGTAGAGAAAATCATGAGAATAAATGTTTTAGGGAGACGAAACTTCATGGACAAGCTTATCACCCCATGTTGCACAAAATAGAGGATGATGGTGTTCAAGACCATCTTTTTTGTAATTTTTCCAGTGTTTGAGACACTAGTGAATTGTGACCTTAAGGAGCAACACTCTCACTTAATATGTTTCTGAATATTGTAATGAAAATATACATAAACTAATGAAAAAACATATGAGAATTATTTCAAAAGCATTAAGAGTAACACATAAACTTGAATGAAGAGTCAAACGAGAATTAGTCCAACAGTGTTAGGGTTAACACATAAGCTCAGGTGAAAAACCAATCAAAATTTATTTTAAAAGCAACACATATAAACTTTGATGAAAAACCATTCAAAAATTGTTTCAAAGTGTTGAGAGCAACGCATAAGTTAAAATGATAACTCATTCGACAATTACTTTAAAATAATTAAAAGCAATGCATAAGCTCAAATGAAAAATCATCTGATAACTATTTCAAACGCAGTAAAAGCAATGCATAAGCTCAAATGAAAAACCATGTCAGAATTATTTCAAAAGTGTTAAGAGCGGTGCATAAGCTTGGAAGAAAATTCATTTAAGAACTATATCAAAAGCATTAAAAGCAATGGATAAATCTGGATGAAAAGTCATTTGATAACACTATCTAAAAATTGGATTTTTCATTGAGTAGGGTTTTAACGAGAGATATTATTTTAAGTTCAAATGCACCTGACGTTCGCAAGCTACAATTAACAAAAAATGATAAAACTTGTTCATCAATCAACACGACCCACGTGCACCTTATTTTTGGCTTTCAAGCATGGGAACTCATGTACATATCCCTAAGATACTTGACTATATTAAAGTATCATAATTTGTTTAAACATATTTTCTTATTCATGGCTTGAGAAGTTTAGGAATCTATAACATCCCATCATATGGAGTACTCAATTAAGACTTAAATCATACTCTTTACATTTATTGTTATGTACATATCCCTACTCTCCCACTAACTTAAGCATCAAATAGTTTTTTTTTTCAGATGGAACTTCCTGTGTTTCTTAAACACAACTCCACAAATTTTGATAAAAATGACTAATGTGAATCATACACAGATTTTGGCATAATACCGTACTTGTTTTACAAGGAACACTAGAAGACATAAAAATTGACGAAATTAATGACACATTAAAAAATTTAGACAAAAGGAAGAAAAGTGAAAAGTAAAAGCGGTTTAATTTTTTGAAAATTACAGTGTTCACACAATGGAGATGAGACTCCAAAGTGAGAGACTTTTAGGTTTTTAGGTTGTGATCAACTTCTGCAACTCAAGGTTTGGTGTGTAGTGGTAAAGCTCAAGCATGGGACAAGTTTTTCATGGTGTCACTCTTCTTTGACTCCAATAAACGACCACATTGTGAGATTCTCGCAAACATCAATGTTAGTCACACGTCTCAATATTTTTGTAGCCTAAAATAACTATATTACTGCTCAATAACCATAAAGAAACTCGAATGAACAAGTGACGTTGAATAACTGAAAAACGACCCTCTTTACAAAAAAGTTGTTGTCAAAAAGACTAATAATAAAAATATGGTTACAAACTACGATTTATTCTTAATAAATTATTTATAGTTATCATAAGTTTTATTAGCTCAAATATAACCCGTGGTAAGTGGACTTTTTAAACATGTGTTATTTGTTTATATTTATCTTATTTGTGATTATTTATCTTTATACTAGTTCATATGTTTTTTATGTACAATATGATAGTATTGTTATGTTATTAAGTTATTCACTTAAATTAGAGTTTCACAACAATAAAACAAATAATAAAATTGTTTACTAATTTAAGTAATAATTGAATAACCCAGTATCAAATAAATATTCCTTTGATTTATACAATTTTAAAGAATATAATAATAGTTAATTATACATTTCACCTCAAAAACAAAAGTATACATAATAATCATGATTTTTTAAACGTAGATTCTTTAAATTCATAAAAGTATTTCTTTAAAACATCATTACAGTTCTATGATTTTTTTTTTTTTTTAAATCTACATGAACAGAAGTCTTTTAAAATGTTAATTGAATATACCTTTAAGTTTTATTTTAAACTGTAAACAAATTAGCCCAATTAAATTTCGAGGGGTGGTTTGAGAATCTATGCCGGCTTCATGTCATGTATGTACTTGAATCATTCAGAATGTTTGAATCTTTTTCTAGTATTGTGGAGGTGCAGTTAGTAATTGGGAAGGTGAAGGAATCAATATCCCATAGCTTATTGTTGGATCTCAGTTAGTTCCATTAACTTCTCGGCCCAAAAATAGGGTTTGATGTGCTATTAACACATATCTTCTTCATCTCCTTACTCCCAACCAGAAGCAACACTTCCAAACACCAACACATACACATCTTTTTTCACACATTTTTGTTTCCAAAAATTTTTCACTTTGTACTGTGCTTAATTCTTGTATTTAGCATTCTTATAATTTTTTTTGTAATCGACATGACATCACCAAATAAAAAAAATCAATAAATTTAATTTGTTTTACACAAAATAAAACATTGCAAAATTAATCACAATAAAGAGAAATTAATTTAAACTCAATGTATTTAAATTAACAATAATTCTTAATTCTTAACTATCAATTGATTTATGCAGAGGATCATTGAGAATAACCATCGCACTCCTGAAATATTGTTTGTTCTGAAGCATGATTTTGTTATTAAAAAATATCTCAATAAATAAAAAAGAAATATTTAAATTATGTTTGACCTCAACTTATAAACGATGTGAGACTTAATTTTTGTATATGTTCAAAATTTGTCATATGTTGAGATATTCATGCATAAAAGGGAACAAACATGAATACTTCGTAATACTTGAAGTTGTCAACTATCTTTCTATTAACAAATTCTTAACCTCAATCTTAGTATGTGTCATTGTCTTTTGACTACACATAGTGCCACCAAAACAAAGAATCTGCATATGCATGTACCCCTTAAACGTGTTCCAATGCGTAAACTTTAAATTTGACACTTAACTTCACACTCTACAACATCCACGGAATACCAACAATAATAATATCAGTTAGGTAATGTATTTAGTCAAACTTAACACATATTCAAACAAGTGTGTTTTGGTTGCTAGATTATGATTAGATGCATCACAAAATTATAATAACTTAAAAGGTTGGATATGTTTTTGATTTAAATTAAAAAATAAATAAAAATAAAAATCATTTATTTTTTTCCCCTAAAACATGTCAACAAATTTTAACGTCATTGAATTAAAATAATTATTTTCATTATTTTTAAAATTTAAAAATCAAAATATATTGAAATTTAGGAACATAAATGAATCTCATCTTCGAATCTAATTATATAAACTAAAATCAAACATATTTAACTTTTATTGTTGGAAAAACTTTTCGAGAATAATTTTATTAATAGAGAAATAAAAAAAAACATAAGGAAATATATTCATGTCCTTGGGTCTGGAGTATATCCATACTCTCAAAGCAATAATTTAATCCAAATTTCACAACGCTCTTATTATAAAAATATTAACAAATAAGAATAGTTAAATATAACCTTGAAGTTTCTTTGACTCAGAATAAAAAACATCATGGACTTAAAGTCTATTATATAGTCACTAACGCTCATTGATTGTCCTAAGTAATGTGAGATTTTTTAAGACATTATTTTCATCCAACACAACACTTATATAGTAATTTAAGGTGATATATAAACGTTTAAATATTTTAATTATAAACATAAGTTTGTATTATAGCTTAGTATAATCTTTTTGTTAACTAACGCGCTTAAAACAGCTTTATCTCATTAATCCGAAAATCATAGAGGTGATTATATATAGAGAATCCAATATGAAACCAAACTCGTCAACAGACAGTGATGAACTTTTGCAAAAAAAAAAAAAATGTAAACTTTTGCAGATGATTCTTCCAGCTGTATTTAACAGTGAAGCAGGGTTGGCATCTTTTTCCATAATGCATGATTATAATTTATCTGAGAATGAAAATTATTGTGTTTGGTATGTTGTAATACAAAGATGTCTTATCATTTGTGTCCATTGATAAATGCAGATACTTTCTATAATTGAACTCATGATACAGAGACTAAAGTAACTTTTGTCTACTTGTTGCATGTAGATGTTAAAATAAGTTGGAAATTGTAAATCAATCTGGCTCATTACAGGTTTAGGTCGAGTTGGATTAAATTTTTCTTACAAATTTTAATACGGGTTGATTTTTGATTCGGTTCATTTAGAATCTGGCTCATCCGAGTTGAATTCGTGGTGAGTCAAGTTGGTGCCGAGTTGGCTCACCAATCCGTAAATAAAGAGTCACACAAGTATTTTTTGTTAAATTGGGCTTTGCATTTGGGTCATGTTAGTTTTTTTTTTAAACCAGCACATAGATAATTTGTATTTTTGTACTGTATTTGGATTGTATTAAAGTTTATTTAGATTTTAATTAGAATTATAATTTAGTTTTGACTAGAAAAAAATTAAAAATTTATATTTTTTTAATTAAGTGAACCCGTGAGCTAATCCGTTTAACCCACTAACCCATGGTGGGCCGGGTCGGATTCAATTTTTTTTGGCTCACTACTAAGTGAGCCGAGTTGAGTTGACTCACTAAATAATCAATCTATGGTGGGTCGAGTCGGATCGGACCAGATTACCCATTTTGACAGCTCTAATTCTATTATATATATATATATATATATATATATATAATTATTTTTATATCAGTTCTTTCATCTCAGAATTATTTTTCTAAAGTTCTTATTAAATGTTTGGTATGTTGTAATACAAAGATGTCTTATGTGTGTCAATAAATGCAGATACTTTCTATAATTGAACTCATGATGCAGAAACTAAAAAAACTTCTGTCCACTTGTTCTATGATATTTATTTATTTTTACATCAGTTCTTTCATCTCACAACTATTTCTAAAGTTCTTATTAAATGATGAGAATACACCAAATTTTAAGAAAGAGAAGGAACAAGCCTTTGAAAAAAAAAAAGAGGGTTAGCTGTTAAGAGACGAAGGATAGCATTAATTTGTAAAATGATGGTTACACATATTTATATATTATAATAATAATAATAATAATAATAATAATAATATTATTATTATTATGTTACGATGTTAAAAAGTAACTTTAAACTTACTTTAATATTAATAAACTAACCTAAAAAAAAATCACACTCATTTATATATATTTTTTAAATAAATTTTCCTATTAATCGATATTTCATTTATGATTTTAAATGAGTTTTAATCTTCAATTTTTTTAAAGGGAGTTGAATTTAACTTGACTCAATCAATCTACGAATTAAACGCAAACAACAATCTTTCTTCCAAATTAGTATAATAAAGATGTGTAATTTTTTCATTTATATTTTGTTGAATAGTATGATAAAAACGGTGTAATATTAGTAATGTTTTCTTGACTATATATAAACATTTTTTTAAAAATAATTCATCATATATTAGTGTTGAACATGACAAAGATATTTATTATTAATTTTAATGTAATTTTCATCTTATAAATTACTTTAAAAATTATTTAAATATTTAAAATAAATAAATAATTTCTTTTACGTAAATTAATGAATCAATCTACTTAATTCACCGAATCGTTATAAATGAAGTCGAATCGAAAAAAATTCTAGTTTACTATAAAATGAATGAAGCATATTATAGTCTCTTAACCAACCCGTAACTTTGACGTGTAGGAATGATTCTTAACACGAAAAGTTGAATAGTTTTGAGAGAGTTGTGAGGTGTATCAACATGAAGTAAAGTGTGTATAATAAAAATGGTGAGTTTGAATATAATTGATTTAGGGTTTCTAGAAGGAGTGGAATAAGAATATGAAGTGGAGCAGGATGTTGTGTAAAGGGGTGGTGAGATGATGATAATAATAGAAAGATGCATAAAAGTCTTTTCCTTTCACGTGCTCTTCTCATTTCCCAATATCCTCTTTTGCACGCTAAAACATCACTCTTAACTAATTTCTGATATCTAGTTACTTACTACTGTTCCAATCTTACACGATAATGCATTATGTTGCAGCATCTGCTACGCAATCGCAAACTCATAACTTTTCTCACAACAAATATTTGTTTTTTATTTAAAAAGTTTTCGGAATATATTGTTAGCTTTATAAGGAAGAGATTTTATCGAGAAGATTAAACATCAATGAAATCTGAGTCTAATCATATAAGATATTGACATCACTTTCAACCCAAAATTTTAAGAATATAGGTTTATGGATTTTTATTTTTATATAATACTCTACTTTCTCATTTCTAACCAATGTGAGACTTAGACTCACACTTTGATTCCTAAGATATATCACCACAACTTTCTCTTCTATACATAATTAATCCATTTTGTCTTATAGTCGGGTGAAAATTGATCTGAAAAAAGTTTGAATTTGGCAGACCAACTCATAAATAAATGTGAAATGTAAAAATGAATACAACTAAATATAATTTTACATGAAGTTATATTTTGAATTCCCTTATACTAAATTAGTTTAATTATTATCTTAAAGTACTTCTAAAGTGTAATTAATAATTCATAAACTATATTTGAAATCCTCTAATAGACTTGGACAGTAAAATAAATAAAATCTTTCAAAATGTAGTTAAATTATTTATAAAATTATTTGTACAATTATAAGTTTCAGTTTTGAAATTATTAAAGTACATACTAATAGGTTTCGATTCTTTAAAAAATTAAAGTCAATGTAAATATTTTGGTTTAATTAATCGTAAAGTACCCAGTTTGGTACTAGAGTGTCAAATTGGTATCCGCTTTTAAAAAAGTGTCAATTGCATCCCAACTTTTGAAAATTGCTTCAATTAGGTCCCTTTCAGACAGAGTTGACTAACGCCCGTT
>Ga0099822_1001796_pt1 | contig 25793 bp, 20 predicted proteins | sample CowpeawhiteBW_FD_76839 | JGI IMG/M metagenome (GOLD analysis project Ga0099822, IMG submission 76839) | Root nodule microbial communities of legume samples collected from California USA - Cow pea white BW | ecosystem: Host-associated > Plants > Roots > Nodule | place: USA: California | collected... | reverse complement strand
CAGCGCACCGTGCAGCACCGGTTGCAGTGATTCAGAGAATGAAGCAGCGTTGGCAGAGGACAAAGGAGAAGATGGTGTGAGAAACAAGAAAAAAATAAAGAGTGTGAAAGAGAAGAGAGGAGCGTGAGAAGAAAAAAAAATAGAGACACAAACAGCGCCCAGGAGGAAGAAGAAGGGTGATTTTCTTCGAGGGTTGCAAGTTTATCCACAAGGTAAGATTTCTCCATCTTTGCTTTTAAAAGCTATTGTAATAAGCATTCTTGGTTTTGGTTCCTGATTCGTGGGTCGATGTTAAACATCCTCTAAAGCGCGATGAAATGGTGAGATTACGTCTTGATATTTTTAGTGTTCTATAAATCATGATTCATAAGTCATCTTATTAAACCTTTTAACGTTTGAAAGTTGGTACTTTGCACGGACCAAATTCTAGTCCATAGTTGATTTTGAAGGGGTGACTCTTATTTTCTTTTCTCGCTCAATGTTATGCTAATCTTGTTGACTCTGTTGAAAGTTAGAAATTTAAGTGAATAAAGTATAGTCTGGCTCACTATAATTTTCGTTTTATTAGCTTATATATGCATGGCTTCTCAGTGCACCGAGATGGATGCTACCTTGCCAATCTACTTCTTCAAAGTTATTCTTAAAACCAATCTTCAAAGGCTTGTAAGTATTCTTCTGGCTTATCCATATATGTGTATGATATGTCAAGTATAATTAATTTGGGAATTGATACAGATACATGCAAGTAATAGGGATTGATGACAATTATTACACACTAACCAGCATTTCTATTTTGCAGAAAATACCCAACAAATTCACTACCAAGTACGGAGGTGGCTTGCCAAATCCCTTGTTTATGAAGCTTCCAGATGGATCTGAATGGGAAGTGAATAGGGCAAAAGACAACGGTGAGATTTGGCTGGAAAAAGGTTGGAAAGAATTTGCGGAACACTTCTCCCTAGACCAAGGATGTTTTGTTTGCTTCAGATATGATGGTACTTCTAAGGTTCATGTAAGAATAATGGACCAAAGTGGAGTAGAAATAGAGTACCCCTGTGTCACTGGTCATGAAAATGACAACCATGTTCAAACTAAGGAGCAGCACAACCTGACTTTGGATGAAGGGCCACATCAGAAGGCTGAACAAATATGGGGTAAGGATTCATTGTTTGTTTGATTCTTATCTTTACATTTTTTGACTGGTTCAGGCTTTGAATTGCATTCCACATTGTTAGGTTTATATTACACATCTGACCCATTTGATATCACTTTTATCCAAAAAGCTTAAGACAATAGGACCAGTGTCTTTCATTTTATATGATCTTTAACTTATCTATTGTATTAATATAGAATTTTGATTCATACTTGAACGATTTCCAATACACAGGTGAGAAGTATCTTCAAAGAACTTCATCTTTGAACCGTCCTATGCAAGGTAGAGCACAAGAAGTAGCACGCAATTTCGTCTCATACAATCCCTTTTTCACTGTTCTCATAAAACCTTCTCACGCGGTAGACTATCGGCTGGTAAGTAAAGTTAAACATGAAACACATATATGTTGATTTAGTTCTGCTTCTGGTTTACATTGAAACTCTTGCAATAAAAATATATATTATGCAGTGCATACCAGATTTGAAAGGCCTGATTGAGAAGAAGGTGAAGTGTGCGGTGCTGCTGCTTGGGGAAAAAAGTTGGACAGTAAATTTGTTAGTTACTAACAAATGTTTTAATCATCATAGTTTTGGTGCTGGCTTTCACTTGTTTATGACTGAGTCTGGATTGCAATCGGGAGATGTTTGCATATTTGAATTGATTAGCAATAATTGTGTTTTCAAAGTTCATATTTTCAAAAGGGACCACCAATTTTTTTCTGGATGAAGGCGTGGTCTTGGTGAGGAATGTGAAGGAAAATGCAGTAAAGAAGCAAGGTAATTTTGTAATGGGGTGTTACCAACTATTAGTCACTTAAACAGGGTTACTGTTATTATGTTAACCATGACAAACTGATATGAGACTTAAATTTGCTTCTTTTATTGAAATATAGCTAGGTGATTTATATGGTTGCTGTTATTTAAATTTTTTTAATTGCATTTAAAATATTTTCAAATACAATTATATATATTGAAACCAGTTTATAAATTTGGAAATAATTTAAATTTATTTGTTAATGATATTCGTAAAATTATGATTTTAAATAATAATTGAAATTTTAACATAATTTCATACTTTTATAAAATTTTCATTACTTTTATTACGAAAAGTAAATAATATTATATTAGCATTAAAATAAAGTTATCTTCATTTAAATTTAAATAGAAAATTTCAAACTGATTGGAAAATTTGAAATAATCTGAATCGGCCATTGAGTTTATAAGTGATATTTTCTTTAAGTTAAAAACCGTAAACAATTAAATATATAAATTAAAATTGATCTGCTTAAGTTCTATATACATATAGGTTATTGAAGAAATATTTGTTTTAGAATTAACTTATTTTTGTAATGTGATGTATATTTAACATTTAATCATAACATTTTACTAATGAAAAAAGTTTGATTGTATATATTTTTATACTGATTTCATTGCAAAAGTGGAGTGAAGTTGGCATCACCCTTTTTCATTCTATAGCTTGCTGAGACACTAAATTGATACAATATGAAAAATATTGTTTTAATCTCAGACAATATTGATAGGATTAGTTAGACATTTAAAATCTTGTAGATTAAAGAATTCAATTTTTTTTCATAATTTAATTTTACAAGGTTTTACAAACTATTAAAAAAATGTACTTAAATTATCTTTAATTTCCATTTTAAGATGTATATAACTATTAAACATCTCCGCCCACGAAAACTAATATTTGGATACTTTTAGTTTGATATTACTACATTTTTACACACACTTTAAATCTTTTATTTTACTCTTTAATCTTTTCCCCTTTTCATAAACACAAAAATAATTTTTTTCATAATCAACATTCTCTAATAACAGATTATCAAGTGGTGGGTAGTAACACTAAATTTCCTTTTTAATATTTATAGATAAAAAAATCAATGCATTGTACAAAAAGTTAAATGGAAAAAAAATATTTTTAAATTAAATAAACAATTAAACTAGAACATTGCCTATCCAAAAGAGAGCGTGGATTTGTTTGCATCGGTATCCGAATTAAGTAATTAAGAGTGAGGTGCATGTAATCATACATATTAGAAAGTTGATAATGACAGTATACAAGAATAATTTTTCAGAAAGATTACTTAATAGTTCTTATCATGAACAGATACACAAAAGTAGTTTGATCCAAGGGTGTAAATATAGTCAATGGTGAATTGAGAACAAGAATACGTAAGAGCACGCACTGTCTTTTGCCTTTCCAAGGAATCATTGTTAAGGAACTTGCAAAAATGAACAGTCATATGCATTTATTGTTCTATAAATCATAATTTACAAGACAACCTGAACTTTGTAACATACGAAAGTTGATACTTTGAATGGTCCAAATCGTAGTTCATTCTTGAACAATGTCTTCTGGTGATGACAGTGTCATTCACTTCTTCAAGAAAATTGACGAAGACACACTTCGAAACGGTGATCTGGTAACTAACTGTACTTATACACCTTTTTGAACATGTTTAGTTGCAGTAAAATAGTCTTACTGATACAGTTATTTCACGTGTGTTCATGTCTTTATTCGTACATTATCAAAATCTTCCATTTATCAAGTAACTTAATCAAGATTTTGAAGGGGTGTCTCTTATTTTCCATTTACTATTATGCTAATATTGTTGACTCTGTTGAATATTTCATCACAGAGAATACCTCGTAGCTTTGTGAGTAAATATTGGGAAGATATATCAAATCCACTGCATCTTCTTCTTCCCAAAAGTGGTGAATGGGAAGTGAAGTGGAGAAAAGTTGGTGCTGACATTTGGTTAATTGATAACTGGAAGAAATTTGCAGAATTTTACTCTTTGGATGAAGATAATCTCTTGATGTTCAAATATGTGGGTATGTCTCGGTTTGAGGTGGTGATATTTCACCCAACTGGCTTGGAAATTATGTACCCTTTAAAGGAAGCAACTTTAGATCATGCAGAGAATCGTAATGGTAATGGTAATGGTAATTCTTCACGCCACTTCAAGACGGCAAAATCTTCTTTACCACGTTCTTGTTTTTCCAAGAAGGTGAAACCCAACCTTAGGAACCAACCTAATATCTCTGAACATGTTGCAAATAGAAGTGCTCGATCTCGAAGCATCAAAGAGGAGTTAGATGAACAACATGGAAATGGTTTTCATAGTACAAAATTCCAAAAAAGAGGTGAAATGTTGGATCTTTATTTATTTTTTCTGTTCTGTTTCATAATCTTGAAGATACTGTCAGTCACCTTTGTTCTTTTCGTTTTTTCACTCTAATTCTTGAACAGGTACAAAAAGAAAAACCTCTTTCTGCACGAAGTCTTCAAACTCTAAGAAAAGGGGTTTTTCAACTAGAAGTGGCTCTGCTATGGAGAGAGCTGAATGTTTCCACTCTGTGAATCCCTTCTTCATTCGTGAAATGCAGCGATCATATATTAAAAGAAATATTATGGTACCCTTCTCTCATAAGCAATCAAATCATATGTATAATAATGAATTTATTATTCTGCTATAATATTCATTTATTTTCATTTTAAAACAGTTGATACCGAATGGTTTCATAACAGAAGATGAAGATGTGCATGACTGTGTCACTCTTTGGACCGGAAACAAAGGCTGGGGTGTTGATTTTTATCGGAATAAATGCAACAACCAAATAAATCTTACTTCTGGATGGCTGGATTTTGTAAAGGATAATAACTTGGGACTAGGGGATGTATGTGTTTTTGAGAAAATTAAGAAACCGGGAATTTCATTCCAAGTTTCAATTTTTAGAGACAGAGAAGAATCAAGTCCTCCAAAGTTTTCAGGTTATTGGTATTTCTTAAACAGTGCTTACTAGTTATAACTGTAATAACATGCTATGTAATAACATGCTATGTTTCTTCACCTTCTGATTTGTGTTTATTGTTTTAGATGATACAATTCCTAAACGCAACGAGAGGAACGAGAGGGTGTTGTTGAATCAGTTCAGTGTGTGCATGGAACCTAAGGATTGGAAGTATTTGGTAGGGTTATTATTTAGAAGAGTGTTTTTTTGAGAAATGCAAAGATGTTTTGTGTGATGTGACTGATTAGGTTGAGTGTGGATTATGCAGAGTGTTGGAAGGAGTTTCTTCGAAAATCATGGTATTAGTAATTATTCAGCGGAAGAAGAAAAAGAAGTGACAGTGACCCTGGAAGTTGGGAAGATATCATGGAAAGTGAAGCTAGATTCTCATTGGAGATTGACGAAGGGTTGGTGTGATTTTATTAGAGGATGCAAATTGGAGGTTGGAGATCTTTGTCGATTTGAGTTGATTGATGAGAAGAATATTGTGTTTAAAGTTACCATTGAAACATGCATCGACTGATGTTTGTGATTGATGATGTTTGTTTCTCTCTCTCCATGTTACTTTTGAAACCTATCTTACTTAGGTGAATGTATGTGTTTTGTGTGGAATTTGGATTCAGAATTTAGGATTACTTTTGAAACCTATCTAGGTGTCTAGGTTAAGGTATGTGTCTTTTTAGATTAATGTATTCGTCACATATGAGTTCTTATCACAGTTATGTTATGGTTAATATATAATATTTTGCATTTCAATTCAGATGTTATAATTTCGTGTGTTGGAAAGTTCAGATGTTACTGTTCCTCTGTAAACTTAAGATAGTATCAGTCCCCATGTTTTAAGTTTCACATGTTTTGATGACGTGATCAAAATTCATCAATAGTAAAAAATTTAAAACTCTTTTGTTTCAAAATAGGAAAATCATTTTTTTACTATTATATTTTTTAAATAATTTTTTATTTTTTCATTTTTTATATTTTAAAAATATTTAAAAAATGACACTTTATATTATAAAAAAATTTATCAAAATTTAGTAGTCATAATAAATGGTTTGATTACGATAAATTTATTGCACCTATCAAATGTAGATATAGCAATTTAAAATCCGGTAAATACGTTATATTTGCTATCTAATCTTTTAAAAATATGTACAATAAGAAATAGTACATAATTAAAAAACAAAAAAAAAATAGTTCAGAAAAAAATTTAAATTTCTCAATGAATGCAACAAACTGGTTCATAACTTATAAATATATATAATATTAACGTTTTTACTTTATAATTGTTTATTATGAACATTTACACAAAAGTAGTTTGATCCAAGGGTGTAAATATAGTCAATGGTGAATTAATTAAGAGTAAGAAATTAAGAATAGGTGAGTACTCACTGGCATTTGCCTTACCAAGGAATTTGCAAAGAGGAAACAGTTACATGCATTTATTGCTCTATAAATATAATTTATAAGACACCCTGAACTTTGTAACATATGAAAGGTGATACTTTGGTCCAAATCCTAGTTCATTCTTGAACAATGTCTTCTGGTGATGACCGTGCCATTCACTTCTTCAAGAAAATTGATGCAGACACACTTCGAAACGGGGATCTGGTAACTGTTTATTCATTCTTTTTAAAGTCTTTCAATTTTCACGTACCTTAGTCAAGATTTTGAAGGAGTGACTTATTGTTCTTTTTAACGTTGTTGACTCTTGAATATTTGATGACAGAGAATACCTCGGAGTTTTGTGAGTAAATATTGGGAAGATATATCAAATCCACTGCATCTTCTTCTTCCCAAAGGTGGTGAATGGGAAGTGAAGTGGAAGAAAGTTGGTGCTGACGTTTGGTTAATTGAAAAATGGAAGAAATTTGCAGAATTTTATTCTTTGGATGAAGATAATCTCTTGATGTTCAAATATGTGGGTAATTCTCAGTTTGAGGTGGTGATACTTCACCCAACTGGCTTGGAAATTATGTACCCTTTAAAGGAAGCAACTTTAGATCATGCAGAGAATCTTAATGGTAATGGTAATGGTAATTCTTCACGCCACTTCAAGAAGACGAAATCTTTTTTACCACGTTCTCATTTCTCCAAGAAGGTGAAAACCAACCGTAGAAACCAACGTAATATCTCTGAAGATGTTGCAAATGGAAGTGCTCTATCTCGAAGGATCAAGGATGAGTTAAATGAGCAACATGCAAATGGTTTTCTTGGTACAAAATTCCATAAAAGAGGTGAAATGTTGGATCTTTGTTTTCTTTTCTGTTCTTTTTGAAAATCTTGAAGATACTGTCACCCTTTGTTCTTTTCGTTTCACTCTAACTTTTCAACAGGTAGAAAAAGAAAAGCCTCTGTCTGCATGAAGTCTTCAAACTCAAAGAAAAGGGCTTTTTCAACTAGAAGTGGCTCTGCTATGGAGAGAGCTCAATCTTTCCACTCTGTGAATCCCGTTTTCATTCGTGAAATGCAGCGATCATATGTTGAAAGAAATATTATGGTACCCTTCTCTCATAAACAATCAAATCATATGTATAGTAATACATTTCTAATTCTGATGTGTTGTGCTGTAATATTCGTTTATATAATGTGTTATTTATTTTTAATTTGACACAGGCGATGCCGCGTAGTTTCATAACAGTAGATGAAGAAAATGAGCACCTTGTTACTCTTTGGACTTCTGAAAGCGGACCTTGGTGTGTTTATTTTTCTCGGAATAATAGCAGTAACCAAATAAATCTTACTACTGGGTGGAAGAGTTTTGTAAAAGATAATAACTTGAAACTAAGGGATGTATGTGTTTTTGAGAAAATCAAGAAACCGGGACTTTCATTCAAAGTTATAATTTTTAGAGACACAGAAGAATCAAGTTCTCCTAAGTTTTCAGGTTATTGACATTTCTGAAATAGTGCTTACTAGTTACAACTGTAACATGCTGTGTTTCTTCATTTACTTCCCCTTGTGATCTGTTTTTTGTTGCTGTTTTAGATCATTCAATTCCTGAATGCAAAGAGAGGGAGTTAGAGAATTCCTTCAGTGTCTGCATCAAACCTACGGATTTACATACTGTGGTAGGATTAATTAGAATCGAATCTTAGAAATGCAAACTTTTTCTGTCATGCGACTGATTAGATTCACTGTGCATTATGCAGAATCTTCCAAGGATTTTCTTCGAAGATCATGATATTCTTCATTCAAATGAAGTGACCCTGCAAGTTGGGGAGAGAACATGGAAGGTGAAGATAGATTCTCGCTGTAGATTTTCATGTGGTTGGTGTGTTTTTATCAGAGGATGTGAATTGAAGCCTGGAGATATTTGTCGCTTCAAGTTGATCGATAAGAAGAAGATTGTGTTTCAAGTTACCATTGTAACATGCATCGAGTGATGTTTGTCAATGATGTTTGTTTCTCTCTATGTTACTTTTGAAACCTATCCAGTTTAATGTATGTTTTTTAATGAATTTGACATTATGGACAACTTATTTAACTGGTGTATTTTTTGTTATTTGTTGTATGCTTTTCCGTAATTTTTTATTTGCAATTTACATCTGATTTACAGGAAAAATAAGATTCTTTGTCATTATTTGGTAATAAAATGAAATTTATTAATATATATGGAAAATTTTTGAAGAACAAAGGATAGAGAACAAGAACTTTAGTAACCATGATATGAGCCACAAACATAAGGTTATTTTTGTCTTTAAGAAAATAGAGGGGACATTATCCTAACGAGAGGCCCAAAGACACTGGAACCATAGCCTCATCCTATTCTCTTTCATGTTCACGTTATCTCAAAGTTGTTAAGGACTTGCATGTCAAAGTCTTGTCCATGAACCAATTTTATTGGTCAAAGATAAATTACTATGCTGCACTGTTGCACACTGGATCACCGGTGTCTAGCATTATAAGCAAACACCAAATGAAATTATTACAACCTCAACTTCCACTATCCATAGCCACTTCACACTCTTGCCTTCATGGCCAAGCCAGTGTCCATTGAGGTATGGAATCCAAATGGAAAATACAGAGTTATCAGCACAAAATCAATGCCTGGAACACGTTGGATTAATCTTCTCATTCAGAATGATTGTCGCCTTGAAGTAATCAAACTTCCTATGTTTCTTTTTATACTATGCTCCTTGCTTTTGTTCATACACCTTCTAAGCATGTCACAGTTTAGTGTATGGTTAAAATTTTGATTCATTGTTTGTCTTGAACGTGCTATCCAGATATGTACTGAGAAGAAAACGATACTGTCAGTTGAAGACATCATTGCTTTGATAGGTGATAAGTGCGATGGAGTTATAGGACAGGTAATAGTGATGAATATATATTGGAGCATCACACTGCTAATTGATGTTGTATTGGTTTGTTTTATAAAAGGAAAATATGATTTTAGTTCTGGTGTGAATTTTTCTTGGTTTTGGCTTGGTGGGTGTGTGATGGAGTTTCTTTGCAGTTGACTGAAGACTGGGGAGAAGAGTTGTTCTCTGCTTTGAGCAGAGCTGGAGGAAAAGCTTTCAGTAACATGGCTGTTGGTTATAACAATGTGAATGTTGATGCTGCAAACAAGTATGGTGTTGCTGTTGGAAACACTCCTGTGAGCTATCTCTTTTCTTCCCTCTTTTTGATATTACTGTTACATTATATATTGAATGTGTATTTTAATTTTGGTGAAATTTGGAGTTAGTATTTCTGGATTGAGGATTTTTTGGTTTTATTGGAATATGAAGGGTTCTGCAAGATTACTAACATGCGAGTTCATGTGTGATGCTGAAGTGATTTTAGGCATAGTTTGGAATTATGAGGACTTGTTGAAAAAGGAAAATAGAATGTAGAATTAATTGAGCTTTTCTTGTAAGTTGTAACTAAAATAACTTGTGCACTTAAATTTTTCAAAACAACTTGATTTTATTTGTAGGGTGTGCTCACTGAGACAACAGCAGAGTTGGCAGCATCGCTGTCTTTGGCAGCTGCTAGAAGGATAGTTGAGGCAGATGAATTCATGAGGGCAGGACTATATGATGGATGGCTTCCTCATTTGTATGAAAAATATTTTTTTACACATTTCTTTTCTGTGTCAAGATTATGTTGAATACCTTGAAAATTATTACCACAGTTCTTTGTCAGTTTTCATGCACTGAATTGCAAGAAACACACTCTTCAGAAAGCTGCAATAAACTGCTCTTGCCTTGTTTCTGTGACAGATTTGTTGGAAACTTGCTCAAGGGACAAACTGTTGGTGTAATTGGAGCTGGTCGTATTGGATCCGCTTATGCAAGAATGATGGTAAATTTTCAATATGTTTCAATATAATGACTGACATATTGGTTTCTTTACTTGAATCTTCTCTTATGTCAAAATTTTGAAAGATCATTTTGGCTGTAACGTATTAATCTGTTTAGAGGTGATCTGCAAGAAAGTGCATTATATAGTTTGCTGATGTTAGTGACTCTGAGTTAATTTCATGATAAATAATGTTATGTTATCCATATAGTGTCTATGCTTTGGTGATGACAACAAAGTTCCTTTCATCTGCACCAGGTTGAAGGATTCAAGATGAACCTAATCTACTTTGATCTCTACCAGTCCACACGACTAGAAAAGTTTGTCACAGGCATGTTTCTACCAAGTCCTATCTGTAAACCAAATCACTATGAATTGTGAACCAATAGTTATTTTTTACCTATTGCAGCTTATGGTGCATTCTTGAAAGCAAATGGTGAAACCCCAGTGACATGGAAAAGGGCATCATCCATGGATGAGGTCCTCCAGGAGGCGGATATAGTACGAATTTGATTTAGGAAGTTTAATGTATTTGCAGTAACTTGTTACATTTGATTATTCCAACTGATATGTTTTATCATGTGTGCTTCTACAGATTAGTCTTCATCCTGTGTTGGATAAAACCACTTATCATCTGGTCAACAAGGAAAGACTTGCTAAGATGAAGAAGGTGATTAAATATTTAAGTAACATATTTTTGCTCTCATTTATTTACAGAAATAAAGTGATGCAAATTGCATTTTTCTAATGATGATGCACTTGTTACAGGAAGCAATTCTTATAAATTGCAGTAGAGGGCCTGTCATTGATGAAGCTGCACTAGTGGAGCATTTAAAAGAGAATCCACTGTTTCGAGTAGGACTTGATGTGTTTGAGGTAATTGACCCTTCTTTGATCTCTGAATAATTGGATTCCATATTGCAATAAAACCATCTTTAAGTCTCTGAAATTGAAACTTTTATTAGGACGAGCCCTACATGAAACCTGGGCTTGCAGAGTTGAAGAATGCCATTGTGGTACCCCACATTGCATCTGCCTCCAAGGTAATAAGTTATAAATGCTAACACTTAATGCTAAAGAATTTTCGGGTTAAATAAGTCTTTTGTGGTTGACTCACTTTCAATTATTTCATGTATATGTTTTCTTGCAGTGGACCCGTGAGGGAATGGCTACACTAGCAGCTCTAAACGTGCTGGTACATGTTTCTTCATGTTGGTCTTATTTCTATGGTAAATGAAAATTCTAAGTGTCTTGTAAAACTGATTCTATTCCTTAATTATAAAATGTGCAGGGTAAGATTAAAGGGTACCCAGTATGGTTTGATCCCAATAGGGTGGAACCATTCCTCAATGAGAATGCCCAGCCACCAGCTGCAATCCCAAGCATTGTGAATGCAAAAGCTCTGGGTAATAAAATCTTGTTCACTTTGTTAGTTCAAGTGAAAACTAGTTTTATGCAAAGTTATTGTTAGATTTTAGAAAAGATAACAAATAAACTCTGTTCATAAATATTGACTGAAAACTTTATTCAAATAGGTGGTAGGTCCTTCTAATTGAACTTGCATGTGGTCCTTCTATCTGCAGGTTTGCCAAGTTCAAAGCTATAAACAGTCATGGTTCAATCCTACAAGGGCCTACAATTGCAAAAATGACCAATTTCTGTGTGTTGAGTTGGGCTCTGTCGTTAGTCTTTACTTTTTGTGTATGTAGAGTGCTGATGGCAGTGTGAATACAAAGACTGTCACCTTAATAACAGCATCATGGGTTTGTAGCATTTGAAACATTAATTAAACATAAAATGAACTTATACCTGAGGATTCAGCTTGTTTTCTTTAGAAGAAGACAGGAGAGAGTTCTGGCATGTTTGAATATGTTTTTATCTTAACACCAACTTGCCTGAATCTTCTCTTTCTCGAAGTTTCGACATAATTCTCAAAAGTGAAACATAACTCGCATCTGGTCTATTTATGATTTTTGTTAAAATTTCAGTGGCTGATTGATCAAAGGGTTATCTTACAAATTATAAAAAATGGGATTTTTCTTTTCAAACGTTTTTACTAAATTGAAATGAAAAATGATTTTTAACAACTAAAATTTTATTTTACAACTTGAGGTGTCATTAACTTGATATGTTTCTATTTTTTTCATTTTTTTATATTCTAAAATTATTTAAGAGATATTATCTTTAATTATAAAAGAAATTATTAAAATTTAGTTGTCAAAATATTACTGTTAAATTAAAATAAAATTATTAAAATTTAGTTGTCAAAATATCACATTTGAATTAAAATAGTTAAAGTAGCCCCAGTGAAATTAAAGTTCTTTCGTCGGTGTCAGGGTATCCGGTGAAATGTTTCGGAAGAGTTTTATTCGAGTAATTTTATTCTGTGCAGCAGATTCTTTAAGACATTGCAATACTCAAGGGAAATCACCAGAATGATGAAAATTGAATCTATCACTTAATTTGCCTCTGAAACTAAATGGTAAAATGGTAACAATTTCTTTTGAAAGAACAAACGACTGGTTTATAGCATCCATAATGGGTGTAAGCGACTAATTTACAGATAAACTAAATCTCAAGGGACTAATTTTTTGCATAACTGGATAAGCTGATTACAAAAATATAAATCACTTCATTTCAAAAACAACATCAAAATCCTAAAAGTTATATAGTATGATTCAGTTTTAGAATGATGCGTCATCATGTTCAGTCTGGGAGTTTCACTGAAATGGATTTGGTGGCTATAGTAATTTAGGTGTAAAGAACAGAGTCTATATTTAGCTTCCACCGTGAGGCTACAAGTTAAAGAAAGATAAATGAGTAACATGAATTCAATGAAAAAAGAAATCCAATTCCATCTTATAAATCCAACGTTGGAGGGTAGATAAATACTTGTTTTTATTAGAAAGTAGATCAGTATTTCTTTTAAGTTCACAAAATTCCATCATAAGCTAAGTAAGCCATACAGATAAAATTTCATTATGTGATGATTTCCAATCCATCTCATTCAAATCTTTCCTTCAATCCAAACATCAAAATGCATATCACGATCCCAAAGGAAATGATGAAGATACCTAACCCCAAACAAACACTGAGGCTGAAATATACGTGGGGAGGTATAAACTCTCCTTAGAAACAGCATATTTATGTAATGTTGGGAAGGGTGTCACTGCGAGGAACCCAGGTGTCCCAAGCAAGCATGCACTACTTGAAGTTGCGTTGCATAGTATTAGACTATAATATTACATGATCAAAAGGCACTCTAAAAAAGTGCATTTCAGTATCAGAACCTTTTGATTTCACCACATAACCTTAGTCAGGCAATGCAGTTCCTCGCTCAAGATTATTTTTAATCTCCAGCGTGTATTTACCAAAGGCTCGCTCAATCTTCTTGTTGAAATGCTCATTACGGTCATTGATTGAGTCGATATCCTTCTCTTCGTGAAACCGTCTTCTCCTGCTAAATGACTTGCGCTTCTCTTCCCTATCCTTGAGCTCCTGTACCATCCTGTCAACCTTATCCTCTGAGATTTTTGGTGCCTAAAATGAAAGGAAAGACCGCTAGTCACAACAAAAATTAATGGTAATGGAATGCATAGATTGAAAAAATATATCAATGTTTTGGTAGTATACCTTTCCGTACTGGAGACTAGAAGCATCTCGGTAGAACTCCGGATCAGCCTCTTTCATTCTATTATATTCTTCTACATCGACTTCAACATTCTTTGTCCGCTTTTTGTATGCATTGTATAATGACTTCTGATTGAATACTGATAAAATAGAATATTATTAGATTCAATCACTACTCTCTACAATATGAAAGTTCCCTGGGATAATTTTTCAATCAATTACACACAGAGATAATAAGGCATCTATTTCTCGTAAGATAAAACTCTCCTTAGATCTCAAATAACGAGAATGTAAATATTCAATCACCATTTCAATCAATGACACCATTGTATGGTTAAAAAAATATCTAGAAAATTTTTGCTCTGAGCTTTTCTGTCTAAAAAGTACTCTTAGAACTTTTTAACAATAGAATAACAAAAACAATCGAGCCCTTCCTCACTGGGATTTTAGAAATAGCTCATTTCTTAAAAATTGTAAATCTAAACATGCAAAAATCTTTACTCAATCTAGGATTATTTTTTAAGGAAAAGACATCATACTCTTAAGTTGACAACCAAGAAATGAGCTTTAAAACTCAGGTTTGAAAATCTGAATTTTTTTGGAACTGCATTGGAGCTTACACACTAATAGAATAGTACAACAATCTGCATTTATACACATGCCAGCCACAAAAATAACATACTGATTGTACAGAACATACCATCCCATCCGAATGGAGCAGGATCCTTCTCCCATTTCTTGTATTTTACTTCTGCTGCTTCCTGTGTGTCAAGCATATATGCGTTTGTCATATCCAGTCCATTTGCATCAAGAAGTTTTCCAATCTTTTTCTTCCTATCCTCAAGCCATTTCTGTTTTGAAACACCCCTAGACTCGGTTGGCGCTTCCATCCTCTTTTTTTCAGCAGCTATTTCAATTTGATTACGTTTTTTTGCTTCTTGCTTCAAGGAAAACAGAACAACAATCTAAGGTTTTCTTGAAATAAATAAATTCTTATAAACAAGGGATTTTTCACCAGTTTACCATTTTGGCTCTCAATTCCATCCACTTTTTCTGTCTCCCCGAAAGTTTTGTGTAGTCAATCTCTATTTGTTCTGCTTCCTGTTCAGCCGGCTGGTCAGGATCACTGTCAGAGTTTTCTTCAAAATTGGGTCTGTCATCATGTATTTCCTCATCCGCGTGTGACTCATCTGGGATGTCTTGCTTAGAGTCACTTCCCCCACTAGCTTGTCCAACTTCTGATAGACATAGAAAACGATATGTAAATATGGATAGTTAAACTTAGCACTAGCATCATATAACCAAAAAATACAGCAATTTTTTAGTTACGAAAGAAAAAACCAAGATAATTTAACAGAAGTTCTGTAATCTTAGTTATCAACTTACTTAGACAGTGACCACTTACGGAATAACAAACGTCTAAGATGGAATTTAGATGTAAACATAATGAAATCAATAGATAACTATACAACTAGTAGAGAGAAACTAACCAGATTGTCTTGGTTGCGACCTAATTTTGGCTTCAGCTATTACTCTAAAACAGTAATCACTGCATTCATGAAAAGGGTTACCGGCATTCCGGCAATCGGGATGCACTGCTCGTTCCCCGGACATGTCGCGCAGAGTATTTATCCTCTGATCTGTTGCGTTACCGCATAGCAAGCAAACACGTTGGCGTCAAAACCCTAATGAAACCTCTTATTTCAAAAATTGAAAGCAACAAGTAGCGAAAACAGAAATTGGAATTGAAAGAACATAAATTACAGGTGAAATCGAAATAGAGGAATCTGTTGTTGCTTAATGTTGGGTACGCACTTCGCAGTAAAACATTAAACGAAAGAGAAGAGAATACGAACCTTAACGACAGAAGAAGAACAATAAGAAGAAAAAGAGTTGGGAATGGGATTCGGATTTGAAGATTTATTGGTGGCAATTCAATCCCGCACCCAAGTGATGGTATGTTATCTATTTTTCCTTTTCTTCTAAACTTTTTGGGATTAGGGTTTGTGTTATTCTCTAATGCAGTGCTCCATGGGATTTTGCTATTATTCCTGATTTTATTTAGATTCTTAGCTATTATTCGTGATTTTATTTAGATTCCTAGCTATTATTCTTGATCTGACTCCTTAAAAATTGCCTCTCTCTTTTTAATTTATTTTTTAATAACAAATAAAAATATTATACTATCAAAACTATTCATTTTTTTTCTTTACTTATATTCTTTTTTAAGTTTAAAACCATTTTATTTTTTATAATTTCATAAATATACAATTTTAGTTCTTATTAAATTTTAATATTTAATTTTTCAAAATTTTCATAATTAAATAACGTTAGTTCAATATAATATATCATTTAAAAGGGTGCTACCAATTCGTTTTACCTTAACAATGTTTAAAACTCTTTTAATTAAACATTGTTCTTAATATTTTGTGAAAATAACATATCAGCGATAATATTTATAATTAGAGATTAAAATTTATTTTTGGGAGTGGATCACAATAATAGATTAATTTTGAAAACCAAAAAAAAAAAACTAAACGTATATAAAAATTGATTTAAACTTATTTTTAATTTCTATCCCATTATAAGGAAATTTAGTTATATATATATATATATATATATATATATATATATATATATATAATTTTTTTTTGTATATTAGATATAATTACACCAGAAAGTTACATAAAAAGTATAATTCAAAATGATTTCTTTTACCTTATACTTATTTGTTTCTCAAACAATAGGAAAATAGGATTAGAAGCATACCAAACGTTTAAAAAAAAAACTTTAGACTTTAAGAAACACCACAAAGTTAATGAAAATAGTTACCAAAATCTCAATGGACAAAACAAGTATAATGTTGGAATACTCACAAATAGAACGAGATATTAAAGATAGAGATATTTTAAAATAAAAGAAAACTTACTTTAAATCAAATATTGTTAAGTAGCAAATAATTTATATTTGATAATCTTCTATCTGGAATTATTTATTCAAGAAAATATTAAAAAAATTCAGAGAATTAACTAAGTAATAATAAAAAAGAATTAAATCAGAGAGAACATATAAAACAAAGAAGAAATGTAGATATAAAATAAATTCAGCAAACTAACCTATCAGATACAAAAAATATAACTAATTTTAACAAAATTTAGAGATATGTCATATTTTTATTCAATTTTGTCATATATTTTCGTTTACCGTTGAGTTTACATTCCTCACTTGACATTCATTAAATCTGTCACCGAAGTAAATTTAATTTCTTATGCATTCAACAAAAATAAATTTCAGACACATTTACACATTCCTAAAACACTTCTCAGAAGTTGATTGAAAAGTGTCGGGATATCTAGTCCAAAATTTCTCAAAAGAATCTTTTGTATTTTATTGAAAAGTTTATATTACATAAACAAAAACACAAAAACAAAAAACAAAGTAAAGTGCTACAAAAAAGAACAGTGAAAATAGAAAAACTCATCAGCGACTTGGTTTTGTTTTTTCCTGAATGCAACAACCTAGCCGAACCATTATCATACTTTGTTTGCGTATCGACCAAAGTTATTCTCTGTCCTTTTTAAGAGCCATTCATATTTTTGTTTTCAACTGCGAACATATAAATAAACATAACTTTTTTTCTCCGTTATTCACTTCAAAATAAACACGTAGATTTTTCCAATTTCAAAAGACTTTCAGGCATTCAGTCTCACCAACCAAACATAAAAGTATAGTGTGAAACACCGACAACATTTTATCATGTGAATAATAGAAAAAAAAAAGTATACATTTTCCAAGGAAATAACATAAAAAGTCTCGAATTAGTCGGTTATGACTACATTTTCAACCCAATGTTGTTGGGATATTTAAATATAAGTAAAAATAAATGAAAGTACAGTTTAAAAATGTGCATGTGTGGGTGCAATACGTAATCATATCAAACCTTCCCTGGCTTAAAAATATACGTACGTCATGCGTTTATTCAGTTCCATATTCTACAATTTAAGCAATATCATAACTCTGAGGACGAAATTTGAAAGAGAAATTTCATTACACTAGTTCATCTAGCAACGATTTGCTATCTAAATTATCAACCTTGGACCTCAGTAACATGATGTTCTTGTCCAAATCAGAAGACCTGAGTTCAAGCTCGCTTAATCGCTTTCTGATCTCTTCAATCCTTGTTTTCATATCCCTTACCTCTTCTTCTTTCTGAGCCAAACTTTCAAGGCTTGATTCTAGCTCTTTGTTCAGTGTTTCCACTTCACGATCAGAGTTAGCCTTTGCCATTTCTGCTACCTGGTGCTCATCGATCAGTTCAATGCTGTCAGCAATTTCATCAACTATGCTGCGCAACCAAGCCACACGAAGCTGTGCAGATTCTACATCCTTAATAATGGCCAACAATTCCTTGATTTTAGACTTTGTCAAGTCCATTACTGCTGTAGATTGTAGCTCTTGGACCACAAAGCACACACACTCCACATAATATGATCGCATCACAACTGATTCCAAGTGGCAACTTGCTCCTATATCACCATACTTTTCAAAGATGGATTTCAGAATTGGAGCAAAGCTTTCTTTCACATGGTATTTTCCGACGGGGACACGCGCCTCGGAAACCACTGACTCGGTCTCCTCGCCGTCATCGCTGTCGTCATTGTCATGGAGAGCACCAGAGAAGCAAAACTTCATGGACCCACCATCTGGTTTGGTGAGACCTCCCATGTCATAGACAGAGGTGATTGGAACAACTTTTGGTGAAGCATTTTTGTCCCCATTCTGCTTTGGTTGGACCTTGTTGTTGGTAGGCTTTCAAAGAAACAAGGACAAGAGAAAAGTCAACTAAATGCTTGTTTGGTTTGCTTGCATTAGACCATAATATAAACAGAACTTTTGACTGAAGAAAATGTGAGGTTTGACCAAAAAAGGAGAAAAAAAAGCCTCTACCATGACATCAAGGACATGTATTTCTCCAGAAACAGGTATTAGCTCGTTTCTTTTTGACTCCCCCTTTGTCTGCTCAGAATAACTTGATAATGGCGATGAAGCATCAGAGAGATAAATAGCACCAATCTTTGAGGGTGGAATGCTGTCAAGAACGGGGAGTTCTGGCTTGGAACCAACCTTCTTTTTCCTGTCAAAGTTCAATGACATGGTACCTGCAATTTAAAACAATACTCAGAATAGCAATAAGAAACATATTGACAGTGGAAGATCTTAGGTATACCAATGATCTGTTTATCACCTCCAAGTAACATATTTGACTGGTCAAACAAATCTGCTACTGGTTTTCTTAACCACCATTCAAAGTTGAATCATAGATAAATAATATCATGGTGGCCTGAAGCGTGTGGTCCATTCATATTATAATATATAATCAATGTCTATATTATCCTATAGTATGAATGCCATTAACTATGTATTTCTGAACTATACAAAACCAATTACACATATGGTGCAGGTTTATACAATAATGGACTGTGTAATGTTTAAATTGTAGACATCAGTAATGACAGTGAAATCTGTAATGACACTAGTCTTTTCATAAGGGGTGTGTGTGTGCATGTGACAGTTCTTTTCTGAAAGAAGATTAAATCAGATGAATGAATGGAGAAATCTTGCATTACAATTCTCTGAGTGCAGAAATTCAACACAAGACACAACTTACAAGCTATTAAATGGATTAAAATTAGAAAATTTTCACCGAATTTATATCACAGAAATCTTTAAATGGCGGATGAGAAATGGAGGGAAACCTGGATCAGCCCCAGACATTCTTTTCTGGCAGTTGTCATCACAGACATGGTATGGATTAGATGCTTTAGGGCAACCTGAGGAGGGCCTGCGTTTTCCTTCATTCATCTTTTTGCCAAGTTCACCATCTGTAACACTTCTGCGATAATCTGTGGAAAAAAGAAAAAAGACAGATCTTACAAGTGTTAAATTTTCTTTTTTTAATTTTTGCGGGCTCAGTATAAAGTTTCAAAGAAAGTTTATGTATATATATAAACAAGTCAAAACAGCTTCAGAAAAAAATGAGAAATGTCCATAAAGGGCGCAAGAAAACAGACATACAGAACAGGAACATATAGCAGAAAGCAGTTAGTAGGATTCAAAGCAGTCAAATTTTCAGGCATTCATTGCATTATTAACAGTTGGATGAAGATGGGACAATTGAACTTATGAAAGCTTGTTCTAAGTCTGTTTTGTTGAAAAAAAAACATGAGAATCAGACAGTTTTGAGTTGCTGAATGTATGAATGAACAGGAAACTAAATGCAGGGAACAAGGTTTGAAAAACTGGTCATTGATCGCAATTATTGGCGCAAACTTAACTCACTAAGACTACATCACTATCGCAATTGCAGGCACATCTGCCTCCAATTTCCAGTGTTAAAGGCCACAATCCACACAATGTCTTGGATGAACCACATCTCAGATCAGACACCAAATAGTGGTTGAGAGTCCTTAGTCTACAGGCATAATCATCCTACGATCAAGGATGTGTGTTCTACCAAATGATAAAGGATACTAAGCCAAAAACAAGAAAAATCTCACTCTTTCTTCTCATTTTCTTCACCCTACATCGCCAAAGACGCGACATGAGGTGAAAAAACATGATGGGGACTACAAATTTAAAACCTTGGCCAGAATCAGGATTCTTCTTTTATAGGTGAGTAAAAAGGGACATCATCCCAATTAAACAGTTCACTCTATAGGACAAAAGAAGTGATTTTTAGCAAAGAATGCCACAAGCCAAAATCCACAACTTCGTGTAATTTATAACTAAAAACTGATGCCGAAATACACTGATATATTAGTGATAGCAGTTAATGATAAAAGTTGAGGAAACAGAAAAAGAACTGACCAGAACTCTTTTTGTTCTTAATTAACTTGCCAGGCTTGGTTTCCTTGATCCTTTGCAAGCAAGCCTCGGTGCATTCATGGTAGGGATTAGGAGCATAAACACAATTTTGTATAACTCTTCCGTTGTGAGCCATCTCTTTCTGAGTCTCCCCTGCCTCACCTTTCGTATCAACCGATCCTACTGTGACTGTTCCATCCAGTCAACAAAAAACTCAATTAACCACAACTGATGCAAAAACATGTCCCATTAAAATCCTAGTAAATAGTGCAAATCTTTGCAAAACACAAACAATATATCTAAAAGATCTCATCATAGACGAAACAAAAAAGGAAAACAGAACTAGACCCGACCCACATATGTTTTTAAAGGTTGTCTTTTTTCTTTAATGCATGCAGCCCTTTTTTAACTCAAAGCATTTGCAGGTGAAGAAGTTTATCTATGGAAATTAAAGAGTGCAAGAGAAGGAACGGGAGGGAAGCACCACGTACAGCAGAAGGAGACACCCATGAAAGAGAAACAAAAAAACAGAGAGGCGAATAAGGAGAAAAACCGAGGGATAGATAAGAGATTGACAAGGCAGAAAAGTAGCAACGAAAGACAGAGACAGCGTTGTTGGAAAGTTGAAGGGGTAGGTGGAACCTTACCCGAATTCCAAATGTAGAAGTGTCTGGTTATCACTTTTTTGTGTGTAGTTTCATCGAGGAAGCGAGGAATGAGAGAGAAATGTCTATGGGGGAAGCGTTGGTTTTTTGACTATGCAGGGGTGACATTAGAATTACAGAACCTTTTGAAAGTCTTTGACCATAGCAGCATAAAAATAATAAAAAAAAAAAAGCAGAGAGAATAGATGAGGACGAAAGCATGCAAATGCGAAACCACTTTCGATTTGAAAGGTGGCATGACAGAGAAGAAAACAAGCCTTTGAAAATTTGTCAAACATCTAGAAACTCACGTGTTGTGCCGCTTCGTACGTGTGAAAACGTTTACTTCTCTTTGAGTTGTCATCGACCAATTGCACCTCTTTAATCACAGATCTTCTTTTTAATTAATTATTAATTTATTGCAAGTGTATGCTGCTTTGCAATTTCTTGTAATTCTTTTCTTTATTTAATCATTTTTCTCCTCCCGTCTTTAAATGAAAATTTTAAATTATTATTATTATTTCTTATTATCCCCAATTTTTCCAACTTTTATATTACCAGTTAAATAAAAAGTGTTCTTAAATAAAAAGGTGTAATTAATAAATTTTGAATTTTATAAAATTTATAATTAATTAATATTAAATAAATTCTAACTTTAATAAATATTAATACATTTTATTTAAGGATAAAATTATTCATAAATAAATATTATATCATTATAATTATTTATTTATTTATTTTACGTAAAAGAAATTAAAAAATAATTAAATAATTCTATTTTAATATTATTAAAAACATAAAATATAAATAAACATAAAAAATTAAATTAACAGAAAATAAAATATAATTTTTTAATAAAAGATAAAAATAAAAAATAATTAGCATATTTATGTTTAATTACATTTTAAATTTTAATAATATTAAAATATAATTATTTTATTATTTAAATTTTTTTATTAAATAAATTATCAAATGTGTAATATTTATGAATCTTTTATCTTTTAAATAAAATAAAATAAAATAAATAATTATTAAATTTATAATTTATTTAATATTACAATTAATAAATAACTGTTACAAAATTGATTATATCTAATTAGTAAAGTTGGCATTTTGCTAATAAAAATTAGGCATTCATCACTCTAGTTAATGTTCTCGATAAAAAATAAATATCAAGGAATAAATTTTTCGGTTACGTATTCATTACTTTGATTGTTGTTCTCGAGGAACTGTGTGGGTCCCTGCAGAAGATAACTTCCTCAGGTCAGGTTTTGCTGCCTGCCATCAGTGACCACAGAACTTCAACATTTTAACCTAATTATATTTTCAGTAATCCAATTTGAGATTATCAATTAAATTAAAATAATTATATATTATTTATACTTAAATATTCATTTATATTATGTAATACCTTTTTAACTTTTTAATTTATTCAATGATGGCGCATACATTTTTGACATCAAAAGAATTATCTTTTATAAAATATATTATGTTTTCAAAATTTTAAAATTAAAACTATTCTCGTTCGGTAATATTAAAATCAAATCAGAAGCTATTTGACAATTTTAAAATAAGTTTAATTTAGCATGTGATGTTTTTTGAGAAAGCTGGCACTTATTCCATAATTACATAAAAACCCGAGACATTATTACAGAAGTAATCTTACACTGATTTTTTTATTAATTTTTAATATAATAAAAATATTTACCATGAATGTCTTAAAATGTTTCTATCTACAAGCACTATAATACATAAAAAGATATTGTAAAATATTTTTTTAAAATAGAATTTATCGCTTTCAATAAAATTCTCTATAAAAATATAAAAATACTGAAGAAAAAGTTAATTATCTCTGACCTCACCTTCACCGGCTTTTGTTGTTGTGTGTGAGTGATGCTACCACCAACCCCCGAACCCATTCACATGCTCCTTCTTACACTTTTGGTTAATTGTATAATATTTTTTTAATTTTTAATTCATTTCATTATTTCACTACTTTTAAATATATCTATGTATATACATATGCAATTATTGACATTTATATATTATTAAGCTATTTAGAGGAGTGTTTCTCTTGTGGATATAATGTAAAAAAGTTATGGGTTAAATATGATTTTGGTCCCTCAAGTTTCAGTGAATTTTGGAATTAGTCCCTCTTCAAAATTTTATACCAATTTAGTCATTTCATCTTTAAAAATACGTGGATTTAGTTCTTCTTACCAAATTTTATTAAGTTTATTTGACATTTTAAACGCATTTTATGATAATATTTGAGTTAACATTTAAGTAAAAATGTGTCAAACAGTGTAAATAAGTCAAATACTATCATGAAATGCGTTTGAAACGTTAAATAAACTTAACAAAATTCAGTTAAAAGAACTAAATTCACACATTTTTAAAGATGAAGGACTAAATTGGTCAAAATTTTTGATGAGGGACTAATTTCAAATTTCGCTGAAACTTGAGGGACCAAAAACATATTTAACCCAAAAGTTATTAACAGAGTGATCTCACTGAGGCTGTGTTTTGGTTTTGAGAAAATAATAGATAAAGAAACTAACTAGACTTAGAATAAGTTGAGATGAGAAAAATAGATAAAATAAATAATTTTCAATGTTAAATTTAAAACAAAAAATTTAAATTTATGTAATTTAGTTTATTTAATAAAACAAATAGACTCAAGAAAAACGAGCAAAAAATAGTATAAAATTTTATTATCCAACCAATCACGCAAAATATTTTTCTTTTACATCTCTCTCCTCTATTCTGTTTAACCAAACACACCTAACATCACAAATTCTGTCGTACGTGTGTCTAGGTACATGAAATTTCTTTATTCAACCCCAACATTTAAAAAATAAAAATATCTTTTGATTTTAATCTATATTTATATGTTTTAAATTTATTAATAATGAAATAAAATTACCCATGCTAAATTATAGTTAAAATAAAAGGACTATATACTTTTAAAATATTGAGAAAATATGAGTGGAAAAAAATTTCCAAATCGAGGTTGTTAACAACATCAAGTTACTCAAATTTTCCTTTCCTTCTCCCATTAATGCGGACCGAATTTGTGACTTTTGATAGTCTAAATTTTAAACTTTGTTACATTTCTTCATTGTTCTTATTAATTTAGTAATCGAGTTCAGAAATATATTCTCTAAATATTATTTTTTTCATTATAATAAAATATTATATTATTGCAATTTACTATATGTTTTTGGTTTTCATAATCGTGAAAAAAAAAGGAAAAAACTCAAGTTTTTTAAATTAAGTAGTTGAAGGTTCAAATTCTAATGTGTATAAGGACAAATTCTTTTGTTAGGATGATACAAGTTAGATTTTTGAGATTCTTCATATTCCTTAAAAAACTAATTTTGATAAATTAGGGAGATTGTCTTTGACAATACATAGTTCGAATTAAAAGAGTTATTTGCTATGATGAATACCAAACGCAACTCCAATTAGGAGCATCATCTATAACCATTCAATTTAGAAAAAAGAAAAAAAAAAGTTGCAAAATTGTACATTAACCACTCATTTGAGTCTTGTTGTTGATGCACAATCTCTAGAAAAACCATCAACATAGTTAAACCATCACTTTCATCTCTCTATTTTGTGTCCTTTGATATCAAAAGTCATTCAACATTAATATGCCACCTACCCATTACAATGGATAACCTTGATCCTATATTTCTAATAATAATGATGAAAACTTATTTTAAAGAAATTTGTAACAAAAAAAAAAAAAACATTAATTTGCATGAACAAGTAGTTTCATCGTTTTCGACCTACTTAAGATACCACTTTTTGTGTTTCCCATCTTCATCAGCGTTGTTTAAAATGTCACATTTTAGAACATGTTTTAAAATTGCATGGAGATATATAATGGTTTATTAAAATACTTATTTGTGGGTTTTCCCCATGTCTGAGACCCCATTCACTTATTTTTATATATATAAAAATATTCCTAACCCAAACCACTCAATTATTATAAATTTATTTATTGCAGCAATTTGTAAGGCAGTGAAGTGACATATTCTCTTTTGTAACCAATCACAGTGCGTTTCATCCTTGTTCATTGGCCTGCATGAGCTGCCCCTAATTACAAATGTATGCACAAGAATCATTTTTTTTTTCTTAGGTTAATTTATTAGTTTGTTCTTCAAAAGTTGTTTATTAAGGGTAAGATGTGTGTTATCGTTAAAATGAAATAATCAATCAATGCTTTTATACATATATAACAAAGTGTTAGGTTTTATAAGGAGGGGTTTCACTGGGGAGAACAACACCAATGAGACCTGAGCCCAACTCATAAGACACTGACACCACTTTCAACCCAAAACCTTAAGGCAATGGGTTTATGGGTCTTTATTCTTATATAGTGCTCTACTCTCTCAT
>Ga0099822_1001795_pt1 | contig 25793 bp, 5 predicted proteins | sample CowpeawhiteBW_FD_76839 | JGI IMG/M metagenome (GOLD analysis project Ga0099822, IMG submission 76839) | Root nodule microbial communities of legume samples collected from California USA - Cow pea white BW | ecosystem: Host-associated > Plants > Roots > Nodule | place: USA: California | collected... | reverse complement strand
ATTTTTTTTTTTATATTTTTTTATTTTTTAAAATATATATTATATATATATATATATATATATATATATATATATATATAAGAAACTAATTTGGTTTTAAGTACATATGAATATAGATTTCCTTTTGATCACTAACTTCTTGCTTTTAATTTTCATTTTTTTCTTATTAACTTTAATAATGGTGTGAAATAACTTATATATTCATATAACCAGATTTATTATTTTTTTAGGTTAAAATAATTTGTTAGTTTTTTTTTATCAAAATTTTAATTTGGTTTTCATATTTTTATTATATATCAAATTGATATTATGATAAAAAATGAAAATCAATGAAGTATTTGAATTTTTTTTTATAACATAAATAATGAGTAAATGAATGACGGTGTAAAATTGATTTTGACAAGTTTAAAACGCAAATTTGTGGATGTATATATGCTCGTATTTACTACCATTATTATTGTTATTATATAGGTATTAATTGACAACATAATTAAAGTTGAGTTTAAAACATCTTATGGATACCGTAATATAGTATAGTCATTTTTCAATTTTGATTCGCCGAGCTCTATGTTTTCTGTAGCAAACTTTATTTTAAAATACATATTTTTAACTTTCATAGTTGAAAAATCAATATAAAAAAAATGCAACTTATCCATAACAAAGTAATATTTGTAAGTCAGTGATTAAATGAATTTTATGTGCACAATTGTCTAAAATGCTATTACAGAGCTAAGTTACATATCCAAATTATTGATAGATTATTAATTTTTAAATAAAAATGTACATTTCACGTTTCATACATGATCAGCTTAAAAACTTAATTATTTTTTACTATAAAAATAACATTACTTAACTATTATTTTTATTTTGCATTTGAAAAAGAGTTACTATATTAAAATTTGTATTAAGTTATACTATCACAAAAACGAGGTTTTAATGACAACTAAAAATTGTTAACGATAATTTTAGAATGTTTAATTTGTCATTAAAAATTAATATTTTTAATAATGTGTGTATAGAATAGTTGACGAATTTACTATGTTCAAATTTATGTATTAGTAGAAAAGTATACCACAATGAAAATACAAACCTTTTGAATCAATTTCAAGGATTTCAACAAAATAATTAATATAAACAATTATAATGCAATCAAAATATATTTTAAAACCATAAAAATGCAATATGTTTCTCACGACAAAGATAATCTAATAAGAGTACCGATGATGACAACATAAATCAAATTGAAATACATTTGTGAAAATACAATTAATGGAGTTTTTAAAGGAAGACACAACCAATAATGAGATAATGGGTGATGGAAAACTATAATGGATACTCATAATAACGAGAACATGAATTATTGTGATGAATGTGAAGGTGGACGCCGACCAAGGAGAAGGAAGGAGAAGAGAAGAGAGAAAAACGAAAGAAACTCGAAGAAGAAATATTAGACGCAATGCAATATATAAAGTTTCATACAATGACAATTATTTTTTCAATCATTGTTATTAAGCATCATCATTTTAAGTTACATATAATGACGAGTCAAAATAACTATTGTTATATGGTATGTAGCTATGGTGTCAAATCCATAAAAAAAATGTCATTATAAGATACTTAGGACAACGATTAAAAATAATAATCATTATATGTTTAACACGAAATACAAATGTCACTAGTGGATTTTTTACGATAATATTTGTATAGTTGTCGTTGTATAACGTTGTACTTGCACAATCAAATTTGATCCAACAAAATTCTTCGTGAATTAATCTTCCCTTTAATGGTCATGTAGGAATTCATAGAAGTATCACTTGAACCATGTCTTTAACTTTATTTGTCTAAGATAAAATAAGATAGCTAAGCATTTGTGCAATTATGTTAAATATGTCAATAAGATAAGCTACTACCATTATTCATGCTAGTTTGCCTCAATCACTTTGAGTAATTAATTTAAGAATCAAGTGTTAAAGGATGTTGTAATGGATTATGTCATAAGATTAATCTTATAGTTTAGGTATTCTATTATCATTATCAAAATATAATAATTGTATAGCTTTGAAAGCATAGTATAATAACAAAACAATTATTGTGAAATTAATTAAAATTGTGGTTTATAGGATATTAAAAAGTTTATAGTCTATGAAGATGAAAGAGTCTTTATTAATAAAATTTGTTAACACTTATTTAAGTTACAAAAGACAATATTAGTGATCACTTTTGTATATCATCTTTATTAGTCAGATGATCAATTTGGCTGAATAAATGTTTGAAAATATGTTTTGGATGTTTAGTATCTCAAACTTTGGTATAAGGTTTTAGCATGGTTTGAATATCAATATAATACAATAACCTATATGAGTTTGAGTATGGATTGAATATCAATATAATACAATAACCTATATGAGTTTGAGTATGACTCCTTTTATAGCAACAAATGGAAGAAATCTTTCTACTTTGATCATATACAATGTAAGTCATATATGGATCTACCAACAATGAAAGAGGACTTGGAACAAAAAGATGCACATTGATAACTCAACTAAAATCCAATTTGATTCGAACATAATGATGAATAGGCAAGTTGATAACATAAGGAACAAGGTGCAATTACTAGTAGGTGATTTGGTTTGGTATTGGTCAAATTGTGATCTTATAGACAATACTTAGCTCTGTCACAAGGAGTCATAAGTTAGAAATGTAATATTTTAAGTCATATTTTGTTCAATTTTTTTCAAAAAAGTTATGTTTAATTTTTCTTTGTCAAGCTTCTTTCCCAAGGTGATGGAAGAATGCTCTAAGCTCACCAAGATGATAGCAGAAACACCAACTAAAACTGGACATTCATAACCAATAAATTATTCAATATACGAGTGAAATATTTTTGCACATCCTAGATGTTTTCTCCTTGAAACATCATGAACTTAAAATATTGTTGTACCAAAGTATTCTTTCTTCTTATATTGACCTCTTATTATAAGAAAATAACAGTCAAGGACTATTCTCCCTCAAAAATCGTTCATAGATATACAAAATAAGATATGTACAAGGGAATCACCCTTAGCTAAGTCCAAGTCGTTAAATTATTGAGGAACAAAATATAACTATTATTCCTTAATTGATTCCTAACATAAGACACTACTAATTCACTATAAACAATCCACTTTAATCTACAAAAAATATTTGTTGATTTTTTTTACACCCATAGATACTTGTGGATATTTTAATTTTAAATAAAATTATTTAAAAACAAACACTTACAATATAAAATTAATTTTAAAGTGAAAAAATAAATTACTCACTAAAATATTAATGCAATGCAAATTTGAATGAGTTGTACAAAAATATAAATTTAAAAAAATTAATCTTTTTTTAAATAACTTTAATTTTATAGGCCTATACAAAAATAAAAATATATAAAGTCAAATTTATATTATTCTTCAATAATTAATATTTCTTTTACATAGTAACTTTATTTTGATCACTTGATTTCAAAAAATTTTAAAATAAATCTCATTAATAATTATTATAAATAATAATTATGAGCGGATAACATGTATATGCAAATCAAATACCATAATATATGTATTCACTTCATCAACAAACAAGAAATTAAATATTCCAATGTATTCATTACTTGAAAGTATCCATTAAAAAATTAAAGATATCTATTTAATATCTTTCACAAATTATATTCCTGAATACAACTTTTGTTAGTCATCTCTAATCATAAAATCAAATTACTTCATTAAAGTATAAGTTTCAAACTTTGATTTGTGATTTTAAAGTGTCATCAATTTCTATAATATACTATCACACAATCTCCCCTATGGCTGGGCCAAAAGTGAGAAAACAATAAAGAGGATGGTTATGTGATATTATTATCATTAATAAAAATAAAAAAAGAAGCACGCATTATTAAAATACTGATTTAAAAAAAATGGTAATTTTAAAAAGAATAGAAGGCTGATATGAGACGTTTGTGATTAAGTGAGAAGAGTTGGGAGAATAAGACAGAACGAGAATCACAAGTGAAGGCGGTGAAGACAGGGAGGGACACGTGGCAGTTGATGATTAGTGAGCGAGCATGTTTATTATAAAATTGAACGCGTTTAGCCGCTAATAATTTTGTTTTGTAATTGCCCCCAACCTTTTCGTGATCCATCTTTGGTGTTTGCAACAAGAAATGCATAATGGTGAAGGACAGTGACAAAGGCTCGTGAAAATGGCACATTTTGCAATTCATGGAAGGAAAAAATGTTACTTTATAGATTTTACTTGTTTGCATTTGTGCTTAAGGACGTGTTTCCTCAGTTATTTCGAGATATGCTTTGTTTGAACTATGTCACTTCCGATTGTGACCAAATTTTGCTTCTTCTTTTTTTAATTTCTCACCTTAATTTCACCTTCGTAAACTAACACACCAACCATTATTATTTCTTATGTTCTTTTGTTTTTCTCCTGTACAAACCGTCATCTGGGATTAAAAATATAGGACTTGTTAAATTCTAGTGCTCTATAAAACCCTAGCCATGTTCCCTTTTGCACAAGTGGATAGATTATGTTATAATATCATAAGATGGACAAAACAAATATCTTTCATACTTCCTTCTATTTTAATTGTTTCATAATTTAATTTTATGCATTGAGACAAATATCTTTTGGAGCAAAATTGGATATTTATGATTATACAATAGTAATCAAATAATACCGTATAAAAATGAAAATTTATAAATATATTATCTTAAAAAAATTGTATTTGATGTACCGAATCTCTTATATATGGATTAAATATATATTTTATTGGTGTCCTCTCTTTTCGATAACTAAGTTTAAACTTAGTTTATCATTATAAAATAAATTTGTACAACAAACTTTATTTATATATAAAGTTAAATATGTTTTTGGTCTTTTAACTTGAAATGAAAATTAAAATTAGTTAATTTTGAGAAATTTTGGCACAATTTTGTCATTAAACTTTAGAAATACGTAAATTTAGTTTTTTTTTTTAATTCAATTTATTTGACGCTTGAAATGCGCTTCTCAATTAATATTGAAATGGAAATGTGTCAAAATCTCTTATAAATTCAAATGTTATCATGAAACACGCTTGAAACATCAAATAAAATTAACAAAATTTAGTTGAAAGTAATAAATTCACACATTTTTAAAGTTGGGAAATGCTGAAATTTAAAAAGGGATTAATTTTAATTTTCTCTAAAAATTAAGGGACCAAAAACATATGTAACATGTATACACGTTGGACGGATGAAAATAACATGTCTTGAAAAGTCACGCATCGTCTATGATAACCTAGCAGGTGGATGTTAGTGACTATATAATGGAATCTAAGTTCATGATGTTCCTTATCCTAAGTCAAAGACACTTTGAGCTAGTGTTTGACTTTTCTTATTCTCTTGTAATAGTGTTGTGAGCTATAGCTAAATTGAGGTTGTGAGTGTACTTGGGATCAAAAGGACATGAGAGAATTGTCTATGTATTTTTTTATATTATATTATTTCTTTATTAATAAAATGATTCTGAGGATTTTACTCAGCAATGCACTCAAGTTGGCGTTAGTATTGTAGATAAATGGAAGTGATGGATGGTGTGGTAACTCTACTAATGTTATGTTTTAAGAAGTATGAGAAAGGATAATTAGTGAGAAATAGTTTGGAATCTGTGAATAGTTGGTGAAAGATAATGAAAGACACATGTGGAAGGAGAAAGGAAAAGGAAAGATGATGATTGTAAGAGATTTGTTTGATATATAAGGTACGCGGTTTTTAGAACACATGTGATGATGGACCCAATTAACACGCATACTCAATACTAACAAAATGTGGAAAACAGAATACACAAGAATAAGAGGAAAATGACAGCATCAAATTTTTCATCTTTTCGGATATCACACACCATCACCAATACCCTCTTTCAATCTTTCAACACTCATCTTGCAAATTCAAATGCTCAATGTCAAACAATAAAACACCCCTTTACCACAATTAAACGTGTCAAGTTCTTTGGTGTGTTCTTCACAATTTGATGGCACATGGATTTTGTACCACACTCAGAATAAAGTACTTGTGCTGTTTCTGCATCATTCTTCCTCCATTGGCTAATTTTCTGAAACCATCACAGAAAAGAAACGACTTTGAATGTCACATTATCACATAACTTTATCACTAAATAGTAATGCTTGTAATATCAATAATAACAATAATTATTTGCAGAATTATCTGAATACATTACCTGTCATAAAACTCGACTATTTCCAAATATATACACTGAAAAACTCAGCTTCAATGTAAAAAGATTGAAACAAATTAAACTAATAGAAATTCTTGTGTAAGTTTTATAACTTCGAAAAGTATTTACAATAATATTAAATCTTTTGTCATGTTACCTACATCTGAGCTAGGATTTTTAATATATTTTATTGTACTTTAAAAGTCATATATGTATTGTAAGATATAACGATTAATAATGTTAGTAATAATGATTAATCGTTATACCAATAATGCATAACTTTTTATACTAAAAAGCATAATATTTAATGCCATCAACACCCTCTTTAGTTAAACTTTTAATATCTTTATAGAAGAAATTAAAGTTCGTTGAACTTCTTTCATAAACTAACATTAACATGTGCATCTTATTTTTTTAAAACATTATTTATTGCATCTCTCCCTAAGTTCATAGACTAACATGTAAAATTTAATTTTAATTACAGAAAAATCAAATTCATTTCATGGTTTTCAATATATTTTTTTCTATCTAGTTCTTTAATCATTGTCCTTGAGGTAAAACTGTATAAAAAATGAAACAAATTTGGTAAGTTCACCTTTTGAGATCGTTAGTTGAGTTCAATTAATTGCTTGAATAGATTGACACAGTAGTAGCAAATTAAAGAACAAAACCTTAGAAAGAAGAGAAAGAACATGAATAAACTAAGATTCTTATTTATGATACATGTTGGTTTATAAAATTTGTGTTTTCCCTTTTCTCTGCTTGATGCCTCTCTCAGCTTTAGCTTTAATTGCAGAACATAATTATTCAGTCTTTAGTTCTGTCACGTTCTTCGTCTCAAATAGCAGTAAGAAACTCTGTTGAAATCAGAATGGTTGTAGATAATGGGTGACTTTTAATGTGTTTGTTCACAAATTAAACAAAACCACGAGCATATCTCTTCTTTTCATAGAAATTTCACCCTTTGTTTAATATATATTTTGAGAACTTTGTCAGCTAAACTTTAATTTATTTTAACACTTAGTTATATCCAAGTCAGTGTTTCTTAACTTTAGTTTTTAAGCAAAGTTTTCATCATTAGTGTAACTCATCCAAATGCAAGTCTATTGAACAAGGACCATACAATTTTATAAGACCAAGTTAATGGTTAGAAAGATCTTAGTATTATTATGACTGTTGTGAAGATCTTAGTATGTGAAAATGACGACAGAAATGGCACTGTCACCAACTTCCCCATATGTGGAATCCATCAATGAGTTTCAGTATTGCAGCACATGAAAAAAAAATGAAATTTCTGAATTGGATATGGGAAATGAATGCTCTGCTCAGGGTCATGATGATGAGACTTGGAAGTACTTGCATGTCTGATAAGACTAGTCAACAAATTGGTTCAAAGTTTAAGCATTTGACTTTTGAACAAATGGTCAATTTGTCACTGTTATTTAAGCAATGTTCTAACAAGAAATATCTGACACGAATTGTATTCAATTGTTATTCTTAACTTATGAGTCTATTGAGGAAAGGTTCACCGGAAAGACAAATATCACTGATAAGATCTGAGTTTAAATCACATCAGCATATCATTTTCGATTCAAAATCTTAAAATAATAGTTTTGTGGGTCTTTTATCTTATATTGTTCAACTTTTTCATCTTTATATGTACCTAATACATACAGAACCTAGATTCACATTTAAATTTTCAACATTAACTGTTTTTTATTTTATTATATTGTTCAACTTTCTTATTTTTATATAATATGAAACTTAAACTCACTTAAATTTCCAACATTATCCGAAGTTAAAATTCATCAACGATTCAGGCATGGTACAGGTACCTCTCACACCCACCATCATTTATGTTCTATACTTTTGGTTTTTAGCTTGATATGTACAAAGCAACCTCATTAATTGTGAGTAGGGGTCTGATGCATCAGATGTGATTTTGAATAGCTTCAAATACATCTCTGGATGAATTTATTCTGAGTTTATGATTTCTTGTACTACATATCGTATCAGTTGGCCCCAGAAATTTGGCATTCTCCATCTTCTTTAATCAGTTAATGGTGTATATTCAGAAAATATTACTGTACTAGCACCTATGCTGCTATGCACTTTGTCAGACAAGAAGGAACGGATTAAGTTGCCATAGTTATATTCAGTTTATCCCTTCTTCCACAAAATATCTTACCATTATTGTCGAATATTTTTTATATGGAGTTTGAATTTGAATATGAATTTGTATGTAGGTAATTGTGAGACATAATAATACATGCCATGGACCCAAATGTGATCCTTCAAACAAAAGGATTGTTTTCAAGCACACTAGTTGAAATTGTCTCTGGCCAATATCTGCAGCTCTGTATTGCTGATTCACACGTTTTCCATTATCTTAGTGTTTTCCAACTTTTCAGAGATGTTCATTTCATTATTAAAGCAAAAGAAGAGTTGTAGAGCATTTATTTATCTCATCTCAGTACCCCACATGCCTAACTTGGTTTCCTGCATGCTCTGATCTGTGTCTTTCTCTCTATGATCCAATATTTAAAATGGAATACGATTTCACAATTAATTTTATCTAATAATGAAAAAGTTGAGTACCATATAAAGATGAAGATCATAAACCTATCTTAGGGATCAGAGATAGTATATTAGTGGAGTGCAAACCTCACCTTACAATCCGGTTTTGTGGAGTTGAATTAGGCTTAAACTCCACTTCTAACATGATATCAGAGTCCTTGGTTAAAGCGTATCCTAGCGAAATTTCTGTTTCTTGGGTATATAGTTCCACCCGCTATCTCGGATCGCTATCGGACTACCCATTTCTAGTCTCATGCACGAGATGTATATACCTCAACGTGAGAAGGTGTGTTGGAAGTCCCACATTGACTAAAAATAGTATACAAAATGGAAAACGATTTTGTAGGGCACTTCTAACAAATATACAAAATGGAAAACGATTTCACAATTAATTTTATCTAACAATAGAAAAGTTGAGTATCATATAAAGATGAAGACTATAAACCCATTACCTTAAGATTTTGGGTCGGAGATAAAGTCAATACCTTATATAGATTGGACTCAGGTTTCATTGTTGTTGTGTTTCTCCTATGAATCTATCCATATATAGATCCATCAGTGGTATCACATCCACACAATTCACCTGGAAAAGAAAATGACTTATGAATACGTAAGTAGAGGCTTGTTGTCCTATTTAGCATTGGACCACATAACGTGCCCGCAAATTAATCAAGATGGCAAAACATAACTGTAACTGATATGATTAGACCTCTAACACATGACAAATTTGGTTGAAACTTGCATGTTCTGAAGTTCCACAAGATACAGACTAGCTATTACCTAATAATCCCAGAAATATTCATTTGAGCAAAAAGAAACCATTTATTTGATTCCAGAGCAAATAAGTCATCACTACATTAGTATAACCTAATCACGTGCCATGATTGAATACATAATGAAATACAAAATCACTTTCCTAATCCCCTTTATTTAGTAATGAGTGTCTAAAACTACTACTTGCTTAACTTTTGCTTACAGTTCTTGCGTGGGAACAAGTAATTATGACGTTCAGTTCAAAAGAAATACTAAGCACAATTCTTTCATAAACCAAAACAGTTGTTTCAACTTTCAATGAGGAGAACTCTTCATCTTAACTTCTAGAGTTCATGTGATGCCACGTGCATTCTCTTTTCTTGGTTAAAAGACAAAATCATTAGTAAGTTTTTACCTTTAATTTTCTATAGTATTTGTATAGAATAAAGATCCGGTAACTCTAATCTATGCCTTCCCGATAATATTCTTTTATTCTGCTGCAAAGTGTATCTCACTTCTCTTTTCTTTTTGGACAGAGGGATTTGTCAGTTCAATATTTTACGTTGAACCTTCAAGAATAAATAAAATGAAAAAGTCAACATTCCACATGCTCTCGAGTAGAAAAGCAAGAAATGTTCCGATCCAAGTAACTAGTTCTCTAATATTGAGAGTGAAGCAGCATCGTTGTCTTTAAATTTCACAAAAATATTTGGGTAATCCATTCCAATCAAACACTCACTTCTCTCATGAATTTAAAGTCAATAATCAGTAGCTTGATTATAGCAGAGACTTCTGTATGATAGTGTTTTTTAGGACCAAAACATTGTTATTAAGCATGATTTCAAGTTCTGTGATCTCTTACAAATGGATTAAAAATGGTTTAGTTTAATTAGAAGAATAACATGTGCTTCATGCTTCCCTCATTTTTTTCTCATTTTCTAAGTCCTTCACCTTCTGTTTCATCACACTGGAAGATTCTACTTCTTGCGTGCATGCATGAGTGGAAAGAGAAAACAACAACAACAACCAAAGTCTTATTCCCTTAAGTCAACTACGGGAACTCCAACATGTTCCTTAAAGACCGAATTTTGAGAGAGAGAACACAAATAATAAAGGAAAACTTAAGCATGATGTTATAGAAAATCAGTATGCTTGGTTCTGTGTATTTAACATCTGTTTTTAGTACAAAATCTCAGCATTCTGCAGATTCATAAAATAATATGAATCATGAAACTTTGATCTACAGAATGTTATCAGATGTAGAATATGTGGCTCAGGCTAATCTTTCATATTGTGGTAATGAGAATATCATCTTAACTTGTGTCTAGAAAATAGATCTGTAAATGCACCCTACAAAGAGTTAGCAAGATATCAAATCAAACTTCCTTGTGAAGCCAAACTCTGTCATATACTGAATGCTATCTGAAGTACTGACCCATTTTTCACTTGTTTTGCCACAAGATAAGCTTCATATTGAAGTCTCAAATGCACATGGTATTTAATAGCTATGGACCACAAAAAGGTTTTCGGTTTGAATTCATTAGCACTATATATCATGCATGATTAAGAACCGATTAGTACATCAGTATCAAAATCAATGAGATGAAGTTATATGCAGTGCACTAGTCTTACTATTAAACCGATTATTTACTTTGTATAAAAGTAAATCAAAGACAAGAAATGGTGAAGGAAGAAGCATGTCATTTTGCATAAAACAAAACACATGTAGTGTGATTTTCATTATCTTTGTTACAGTTGAGAAAAACTGTTTTAAAAATTCAACGAGTCAAATAACTTAGGCAGTGCAAGGTGGTATATTTGATTATTTTAATTCTGTTGGTGTGTAAAAGGTGGAAATTTTATGTAATTTGACTCGTTCAGAACACAAATAATAGTTATATGTTAAATTTCATTCAGTATAAAATTCTATTAATAATATTTCACTTATTAGGAACACGAGCATTAATATCTAGGGAAATACTTTTTTAACGATTTTGATAATTTCTTTTACGATATAAGATGACACTTTTTAAGTAGTTTTTCATTTATTTTTTTTATAAAAATATATTTCTTTAATCATTAATTCCTATAGTAAAAGGAAAATAATTTTTATTTTAGTCTTTGAAAATGTTACTCTTATTTTTTTAATAATAGATCCAACCACCCTCATTCCAAACTCAAGGCCATTATTGGCTAAACAATAAATCTCCAACAATCGAAGTTGTTACTGTCTTGTCACATCCATTTGCAACTCTTACCTTGTAGTACATCTACTATTACACAATATTATGCTATTATGTTGCTAATTCTTGTAATTCCAAATGCTAGTTACAAAAATTTAGTGAGATTAAATCATTAGGAATTAAAAAAAAAGTTAGAACTACCATATTAAAAAAATAATATAAGTCGAAAGACCCCAAAATTATTGTTTTAAAGACCTACGCATTTAGACATTTAATACGTAATGCATCACTCTCGAGTGATTTGTAATTGTTTTCATTTTGTTTGTTTGTTTTCAACTTGCTTTTGTTTATAATTCTTCTATAAATTGAATAGTTGGCAGAATATTATCCACGGCCAAAAGTATCTAATATACTCAATAAGACTTAGGGTAACATATCCATAAACTTTAAGGAATCAAAAAGTAATATGGTTTTATTTGTCTATATAATGATGAGTAAAAAACAAAAGTTGTATATATAGTTTAGCTAGATAAGATATAAGACTTTAGGGTAACATATCCATAAACTTTAAGGAATCAAAAAGTAATATGGCTTTACGGTTATTTTTTATAAAATTTTCTTATTTAGAAAATCTCTTCCTCCTTCTTGTAAATGAAAAAAAAAAAATCAATTCTAAATTCGATTATTTAGAAATCGAATTCTAATTTTTTTTTCAACCGGTTTCCCTTCAATCACAATTCACATCTTGACATGAAACAAAATGTACCATCTATGTAAATATTTGACATAATGTATCCAAATAACTTTATAATATATGTATGCTATTTGAATGAAAAATTCTTGCATTTACCAACTAAGTATCACAAAATTCCTATGTATACCTTTTGATACATATAGAAGCAAAAGAAAAGCATCACTTTAGTGGCAATTAACAATTTAAAAAAAAAAAAAACATCACTTGTATACAACTAAGACAATGATAAAAGTCAAAGACACATTTGAAACTTGTAAGAAAGCTTGAACAAAACTAAAATGGCATGCCCCATTTGGTAAAGCTTTAGCATTAGTTAGAAACCCTAACTGAGTTCTGAACTCTACCCTAAACAATGTAGAACACATATATATGGTTAAGCCTATTTCATTTATCTCATCCTAATGTCGGTATCTATTTGTCCCGAATCAACCATACAAACTACATATTTTAAGGTGGTAGTTATGAGGCACCACTCACTACCTTCCAAAATTTTCACCAACATTACCAATTTCATATGCAACTATCATGACGTTCATCACTCGTCACATTTTGTTACATATGAAAACCTTTCTTTCTTCTTTTGTTTCCATCGATTCCTCTTCTTCGTCAACGATCTTTTTCTCTTGTTCATTCCACTATCCTTTGCATTAGCCATGTGAGTGAGTGGTCCTTTTACTTGTTCAAAGGGTATGATGATAACGTATGGAGCTTGAGTCCCTTTGGTACAAAGACAAATTAAGATGGTGTGTGGTATTATAAATTAGTAGGACCTACTATTGGAGCATGCCCACTTGTTTTTCATCTTTTGTTCTGTACAACTAAGCAACTCTATGGTAGAAGGTAGGTATATGGTATGGTACATGAAGATGGATAAGCCATGCTTTAATTTTTTTCCTTAAATGTCTCTACGTTAGAACCTAATATACTCATCTTAATTAAAATAGTACCTTAATCACAACCTTGATGCCTTGTCCGGCTACTTATATTGTAGGCATAAGTTTAGATTCTCTAATGAATTTTTTGATATTGTTTTTGTTAGGATCGAGCGTTTATTACCTGACCCACTTGATCTCTGTCACGGGACAATTGATATCAGTTATAATAATCTCTTCCTCAACAATTGTCTTACTAAAAATTTTATTCTTAGATTGTGACTTGGCCCACCTAATCTTCGTTACGGGACAATTGTGCAATCCGCAACAGTCTTCTGTTGAATGTTAAAAATACAACAGAAGAAACAAAAACTCAACAGAAAATCCAAATTCGTTTCACACACTCTCTCTTAATCTCTTTGTCTCACTTAATTTGTGTTTTTTAATCTTTTCGGTGTCAATTTGCTAAACATTTGTTCAGTCGAGTGTTTTCTAACACTCACAACATTGAGAGTAACTCATGTGGGTGTTCTTGCAATTGATTACTTGTTTCACCTGAGGACATGGTTGGCTTGGTGTAGGGTATGGTTTGCTTGGACCACAAGCCCAAAGATAAGTCCTTTGTGGTGCGTCACATTATTATTGTCAACACAATAAGGAATGTTTCATGACTTGTGTTGAATTATTAGTTTTGAACAGCCCCAACAGTTCACACACTCCATTGTTGATGAAAGTCTGCAACTTTATTCAGACCAGAATATGCATAATCATCACATGCTAGTAGGACCTTGAGTTTCAAAAGAAATTGTCAAATCATTTTTATTTTTGCATTATAACCAGTTTCAACAATACACATAATATAACGTAATCTTGCACATTATCCCATTGGAACATTACGGAATGTTTAACACTCGTCCACATTTCCACCAAATGATGTTACCTCTTGTATAATTAGTCTTCAAGTTTTATGTATTTTTAATTTAGTTAACAATTTTTTTTTCATAAATAGAAACACATTTAAAACTTAGTCAATCTAGGACTTGAATTTCTACCAGTAAGAGTGCCAAATGGTAGACCTTATTCATCCTGTACTAATCCACATTTGAGTCAATCCAATCCATGATGAATTGCCATTGAAATTGGTCAGGCCTGTCATCCCTTTTGTTCAGAAAAATAAAAATATTTAATCACTTTCCTGTTCAATTTTTTTAATCAAATGTAAAAGAAAAAAAATATATATATATATATATATGAAGGAAAAAGTTTAAGAGATAACCATAATATAATTATTTGCATATAGTTTAAGAAAAACATGATAAAATGTAGAGAGGCCCAACTTGAGAGATCAACATATCTCATCCTTTGTCAGGGCGGCACCCTACAGGGGTTAAACAGGTTATCTAGATCACGATAAAAATTGAGGTTAAGCATGGAGTATATCAAGTATAAAGACCCACCAACCATACATAATATTTAATCCATTGTAGATGAAGATAGATATAATCTAAAATGTCAATAGATAGCACAACAAAAAAATATGATCTGGAAAGAAGCTAGCAACTGTTGATACTACTGGCTTCTCAAATCCTATTCCTAGACTAAGCTGAACTGTGAAGAGCATGATTAGATGTCTCAGATACAAAAAGAAACAAAGCTAGATTTCTTTGCTGGATTTGTTTTATTCTCATAAGAAATTCCAGGATGTCCCAACAAGTCATTCTACAACAACATTCACAAGTTCATACTCGATCAGAGACAAGTTGTTATCTTCCTTAACACTGAAACTAGCAGGTTCTGTCACTTCCACTCGGCCCCACTTGTCCACAGCAAGCCTCATTGATCCTTTGAACATGTCAATTTTGGCATTTCGCAGGATCACAGTAGCACCCTCTTTCATCAAATCCACTGAACATAACAAAAATTGAAAACATGACAAAATGTTCAACATCTCAGCCAAAAATACATTACTCAAATTATTCCAAACCAACACTTTAAATATTCGTTTAGATTGCAATTTAATTAGAAAATTCTACATGAAATATTTTCAAGATTGTTCTTCAACTTCCAACCTAAAACTTCATTTCAACTTTCATGTTGAATACAAGTTCACAACTATTACACTATTATTGTCAAGGGAGAATTAAAATACAATCTAAGACTTGTAATATAAACAGTCATTAAAAAGAAGTTATAAGTAAATAACATAAGGCACTAGACCAAAATATGGACTGTAAGTAACAACAGGGTAGATAAAGGGAAGAGAAACTAACTGAGTTGCAGAATTTCCGAGGGAAACGTGTAATTCTGTTATAGAGAAGGTGATCAAAAGGAGAAAGAAACAACAGGGTAGATATGACTAGAGAAGAAAAGGGTATGCAGTTGGACTAGAGATTTTGTGCATCTACAGAACTCTGGATCTTTTATGTTTTGCATTTATTTGTCCCAGGGAACTAGTCTCGTTACTTTTAGGGGGGGAAATCGATTCATATCAAGGAATAGCCAATTAATTTTAGCATTTCAAACCACTCGTTTGGTTATTTTTTTCCTAAATGGGAATTACTTTTTCCTATTATTTATTAAATTTAAGTTCTCCATCATACATGATCCCTATAATATCCTGAGAATACTGAACTTCATCTATTAGTAAAAGTAATGGTCCAAAAACACATTCTATACACTTCCACTATCATGAAAAAATGACAGTCTTAATGTAAAAGAAAGCAATCAGCAGACATACACTTCGACTTCATGCTTGCTATTCTTTCTTCCAAAACTTCGCATCTGTAAACGTAGTTTCTCTTTTGGTTCTACACTTCTCAGACCTCAACCATAGGGAGAATTCAAAAGCAGGAACAAGTAATAAACAGGAATAAGCAATATTGCATCTGCAATTCTGCTTCATTCCTTAATGTTTGCAAGGGAGAGAGCTTCTTCGCTTTTAACTTTCTTCTCAAACTCTCTTTCACCCGCTCCAATTCCCCAAAGAACCTCAACTTAATTTGTTTCTATTCACAGCCTAAGTAGTAGGTATATCCAAAAGGACATACAAAACGTTGTTAGAAACTGGAACAGACATTATTTCCTGATTATCCCAGACTGTGTAAGCCCGATTCAACCCTAAAAAAGCAGCTCTTTAGTAGTGATACAAAACCCACATATTATTTCCTGATTATCCTAGACTAAATAAGCCCAATTCAACCCTAAAAGTCATTCTTTAGTAGCAATACAAAACCCATACAAACAGTAGTTATACAAACTCCTGAGTTGGACAAAACAATACTCACATGTCAAGCAAGTGCACAAGGAATTGATTATATATTATTTTCCCACCAATTTCACATATATGCCTTAAACTGTAAAGCCTTGCTAAATTTCACAACAACAATAACTGAGAAACAAAGAAATTGAATAAAATTGCATTTCCAGTATTCATTCAGATAAACAAAAAACCACAACCAGGATTTATCTTGCTACTTAAAATGCCAACACTAAATAAGATAAAAATTTGTTCCAATCAATAATAATCCCACCATTGTTGAGATCAACGTTCTTGTCTTCAGTTGCAATAATATAGCGAAGCATAAAACTCAAGAATTACATAATATAAACTATCAAGCATATCCCCATGGACTAAAGAAGTGAAATAGAGAGGGAATACATAATGAAACTTTTAACTAGAGCAAGAGTTTAAAAAGCACTGTCAACTATGAAACCCAACAAAGCTAAACTAAAGCCTTCAAAACTGCACATTGATCGGCTTCAATTGTGGTTAAATCAGTATAACAGTATATATATTTTTAATATTATAATATAACAAGCAATAAACCAATGAAAAATAAATTAGGTAAAAATTAAAAGAAAAATAGCAATTTATATATATGTAATGATTCATACATGGTAAAAATTCAAGAAAAAAAAATAAAAAATAGCAATCTATAGATAGATCTTACATTATATTGTTTAATCAGTTTTTTGCAGTGGTTCTTACCTGGTTTTGGATACCTTTTAACTAGTCTTTTTCTCCACCATCTTTTTATATTGTTTAGATAAGTGAACTAACTAATTCCCAATTGAATCAGCCAGTGCAGTTTTAGTAACAACACTAAAACACTGTACAAATTCTAGACAACCACTGTTGAATAAAATTTAGTGATGAGACCTTGATATATTTTAGTTGAACCAAGAAAGTAGTATAAACCAGAATGCAATAACATATAGAAAAAATAACACAAAGCAGGGCTTCTCTGCACTAGATCCTGAAATGTGTAGTTTACCGGAAAAAGAAAAGGACACAGGCAAAATTAGGGAAGCCCCTGAATGACATTGTGTCTTTTGCTACCATTCTTCCCCCAATTACTTCAGTTTTTCATTTATATATCTCCCCAGTACTTCAAGTCTTACACCTTCTCTGAGTTCAAGATTTCAACATTCAGCCCCAAATCTCAAGTCACATGAATTTCAGAGCAGCTAATGTAGGATCGTCTCGGATTTTGGACAAATTTGGGTCTAGAACGAAATTGGATATGAACCCTAAAACAGATGGGGGGAAAATTGGAGGACGTCTATTTGGAGGTTTGTGGAACAGGAGGAAAGCACGCTACTTGGAGGAGGTTCCTAGGTAAGTGAGGAAGATCCGCCACTTTGAATCGAAGATTCAAAGATAAGGATTGGTGGTTCTAAGGAGAACCTCGAGACTTGAAAGAAAACTCACCTTTTCATAAAATTCAAATCTGAATACAAAGTGTTTCACAGGGGTTTATATACTATGGGCCAAAACACCAAAAAGTCCAACACGACTAACGGTCCTATAAGGCCCAAACATAAACATTACAAAAAAAGTTCATATTTTACGATCCGAAGCTAATCCGAGATCTCTTTGAAGGTCCTAGACATGATTCCATCAGCTGCTCTGAAATTCATGTGACGGCCCTAGCCATGCCTCCACCAGAAGGACATTAACACATGTCAACAACTACTAATTTACTCAGATTTGACTAATTGTAGGACTGATCTACTCTAACAGGCATGTGAATGTACTCTTAATCAACAATTTAGATTATTTGGTATACGGAACATTAACTATACAACAACAGAATTCTTATGATAATCATGTCATTTCTAAATACAACACATAATACACAAATAATTGGATAAAATAATCAAGACACTCACAAGAACCAAAAACATAGATCACAGAGTGAATTGCGAGAGGCCCCTGAAGCATATCAGAAGATTTAGATTACTAAGAAACTGCGTTTTCCTACAACTAAAAACTACCTTTTCCTTTGATAACTATATGTGTACGTTATATACAGATATTTCTATTGTTACCAAATGCGACCAAACAGGAATTTGAGCTTTTTTAGTCGGATAACAAGTTAACAACAGACTGGTTTAAATATGCTAAACACAGATAGGAAAAGACAGATTATTCCTTATTTTTCCCTAATTTCTATAAAATTTTGAGATAAAAAAGTTTATATGGTTGATGATGTTACTGCAAGAAAAATGATAACGGACATTAATTAGGATATTTTGGGTACAAGAAACAAGAAAAACACGCAACAGCAATTACACTGATTCCTCTATTGCATAAATTTTTGCAGTTATTTAGATCATCTAGTGCACAATTAACTACAAACCTGAGACTTCCAGAAGACTTCATATGGTAAATTCTCTATCAAATTCCACTAACTCAATAGGTATATATCTTTTATAGAAGTTTCTTTTAAAAAACAAATCTATAAACGTTCAAGACCAATGATGCACAGATACATTATGCATATCTGATACATATCATGTTTGATATGGAGGGTATGATACACATAAGATACATATTTGAAAATATCTAAAAATTCATTAGACATAATAAATATGCAACTACAATTCTCCAAATCCAAATTTAAAACATCTTTCTTAGATATTGCTAAAATAAATAAAAGATTATAGCCCATTGCATCAAAAATTACTTTCTACTATTTACATATATGAATACTACCATAAATCTCATTCCTTTCTTAAAATCATTTACGAAGAGAACAAATTGTACATTTGGTGTATCTAGGTACAATGTTTCTTCATCGCACATCCTTATATGTTTCATATATTTGCATTGAATTTTCATAAAATGCTTTGCAGAATTGACACTTCACCAAAAGATATCAAATCCAAACACTTACATACTCCACCAAGCATCTCCTATTGTTCAATGAAGGACTTAGGTCTACAATACTCAAATCCCTATCAGCACATTCCCAAGAGCCAACACCATCACAACTTCTACTCTACAACATTTCACTTGTTGACACTTCACTCAACTTCCTCATTAGCTCTTACGCTCTTATATACTTCAGTACACCGAACATCTCACTCTACTCAATGTAGGACTTAGGCATCTCAAAATAACAAGAAGTGTCAGATACGTAAAAAAACATATTTTGGTGATTTATATATCCAAAAATGCATAGATAAGCTAAGTGAAGTATCTGTTATAGCTCAGGACAATTCATCTTCAGTTCACAGCACATACCACAAACAGTAGCTACAGATGCACATAAAATTCACAGAATAAAGCAACTAATGCATGTCCCAGGACAGATGAATGTCCAGAACTAACCGACATCAAAAACAAATGGAAATAGCTGATGGCCAAAAAATGGACAAAACAGAACACTAGACATATGACATGCGCTTCTTCAGTGCAAAACAACCAAATAAATAACGCCCCTTCGCTCAGCCAAGGAAAAAAACAAAGACAACAATAAAAAAAACACCATGCAGTGACGGAAAACATGAATATGGACAGCTTTGTGAAAGCAATAACACATATATACCTTGATCATTTCTGGCAGTGAATATGATCATTCCAGTCTCATCACCAACCAAACATTCAGCAATTCGCATTTGGCGAGACTGAGGACCATCAGAACGACCTTTCTGCATCACCATCTTAGCATTGACCACCTTCACAGTTAAAGTGTGCCCACTTGTCCCAGGGCGAAGCTGATCCACCTTGGTGAATACGGGCTTCCTCAATCCTGATTTTGAATCTGCCATGCTTCAAGTCCTACAAAAGCACAAGAGCCTCCACTAAGACAGCATAAAACTGCGGAAAAACACATTATTCCTCCCTAGAAATACCTTAACACATAACTCAACCTCACCTAACCTAACCCCAGGTTGAAGGGGCAAGAAAGTTCAGAAATTTTCAATGTCCCAGGAAAAGATATTGATAATAACATCGGGTTAGTAAAAGGGTAGAGAGGATAAGATCCAAACTCATACCAATTTCTCAGTTTCATCAAACATGTTTAAGAAGTTTGAAATAACAGTCATATGAAAAAAAAAATGAAAAAAAAAATCGAGAAACCCAACCGTCAAAAATGAAGTTCTTTCAGAAGAAAAGATGCATGAGTGGAAAGGAAAGAAGTAATGAAGTGAATGAAAAATCAAAGATATGGGAAAAGGAGAAGGAGATTGGAATGCAACCTGAAAATTGGTGTGAGGGAAGAGAAAGATGAGAAACTGAGACTCAGACTGAGATGTCAAGTTTTAACAAGTGAAAGGGATAGCTATCGTTGTCACTCGTTTCCGCGTTTTGTCTTCAATTGAGGCACCAAATAGAAACAAGTTAGGTTTAATTATTTTTTAACTATTATTTATTTATGCATTAAATATATTTTTAGTTTTTCAATTTTTAATAAAATTTGAAATTAGTTTTTCTTTTCAAAAATTTTAATCAATTTAATCATTCATTTATAAAAATACATGAATTTGATCATTTTATGTTTAATTAACGTTACAAACACATTTTACGATAAAATTTGAATTAATATTAAAGAAAAATATGTCTAATAGGATAAACAATTCAAATATTATCATCAGATGTCTTTAAAACGTCAGATAAAACTAATTTGGTTAAAAAAATTAAATCTACATATTTCTAGATATAAAAGATTAGATCAATAAAAAGTTAAATTTTTAAAAAAAACTAATTTTAAAATTCATTAAAACTTTAGGAAAAAACATATTTAATTCTTTTTTATTTACGTTACTCCTTTAATTTCACTTTTAATACAAAATTCAATCAGTTTTCAATCTTTTAAATCAATGTTATTATTTTAGTAATTACTACTTATTTAAATACTTTTGTTAAACTGAAAAATATATTAATGTTTTATTTGACAGTTGAAAAATAATTTAATATTATTTTTGTCCATGATCAAATTTATTTAATGTAATTCTTTAATTTTTCTTTTGACTTAATGTTTTCCTTATATTTGTTAAAAATAATTTATATGATTCAAATTAATATCCAGTTGTTAAAGATATTTTTTTGTGTTTGCTTTAAAGGTAACTAAATAAATGGATGTCTGGTGATAAGGAGGAATCAGGTCTTGTTTATTTTGAAAGATAAAGAGGTAAAATTAGAAAAATGTGAAGGTAATATGTGTAAATCATTGGATGGATATAATAGATAAAAAATATATTTTAAAAGATAAAAAGGTAAGATTATAATTTTATTTTTATAGTTAAAATTAATATAAAATAAAATATAATTAGTTAATTTAATTTAAAGTAAAATATGAATGATTGGTTTTTAAATAAAAAAAATTAATTAGTGTAATTAATTTGAAATAAAATGTAATTTGTAGAAAATAATTTTAATTAAATATTAAAGTATAATAAAATTATTATTAATTAATTAATTATTATTGTCATTATTATTTTATTTAGATGTTATATTATTTTTTTCGCTAATATTATTTTTAAATGCTTTTTATTTCAATAAAATTATTTATTATTATTATTATTATTATTATTATTATTATTATTATTATTATTATTCACAACAATTTTTTTTAAATGTTATTTTGATAACTACACAACGAATTGTGTTTATTTTTAAATCTCTTCATTCTTATAAGGATCGATCATTTTTCTTATCCTCAAATCATATCTTTCAACTCAGCGTAAATATTATCAAACAAAGGTCATTTTTCCTTCCATTTACATTAAACATGCCAAATATAAGCAGTCTTAAACCTTGATCAAATATATACTATCTAACATAATGGGTTCTTTGAGATGATTCCAATTATTCTATGTCACATGTGATTTACATTAGCGTATTATTTAGGTTGTTTTTTCTTTAAAAGATAAATTTGAAAAAAAGTAAATGGACCGACTCAATAGTAAAACAAGTAAAATATTCGTTTTAGGACTCTAAAAAAGTTTTAAAAAAAAGTGTACTAATATGTCTCTATTAAATTAATTGTAAAATGATGTTTAAAAATAAGGCTAAAAAAAATATTATTAATATAACTCTAGTAAATTAATTATAAGATTATGTTTGAGAATAAAATTTAATTAAATTATTGTTAGTGTCTTTCAAATTTTATTGGTATTATAAATGATAATTAATGAGTTCAAATATTTATTTAACAAAATATAATTTTATTTACAAAAAAGATAATGATTTTATTTTCTTCTTTTATTTTGTATTTCTATATAACTTCTTTTGGCTCTCCTTACTATCTTCTCTTATAAAAAATTTTCTTTTAGGGTTTTGGCATATTACATCCCTTGAATCTCATATTTTCTGTATGTACCAATTTTTCCATCATCAAATTTGGTTAGTATGTTTTTTCTTTCTACTTGTGTTATTGTTTTTATTATGTTTTAGCATTAAAATTATAAGTGTGTTTCTTTTGTCTAATTTTGTTTTTCAGTACTTCTGAATTTACGAGTTTCGAGAGTTTGTTTACATGTATCTCGATAATGAACTGAAATTTTTCTACAAAATTATTAATTAGATTACGGGTTAGTCTTTTGGTGGATAATAGATTAATTAGAGTATAATTCAAAGTTGGGTTTTGTGTAAAAAGATAATTAAAGTTTAGGAAAAAAAAGACTTCTGATCGAGTTGAGAATAACCTAAGTTTAGTGAAAAACGTATTAGACACAAAGAAATAATTTGATGAAAACATTAAGAATGAAATTGTAAAATCTTTTCAATAATCATTTAGAATTGATTATATTTTGTATATTGTAGATAAAACAATTATCTCACTTCAAAGTATATTTGAACAATTTAAATCATATAAAGATATTTATATTTTTTATTTAGTGTTAAAAAATTAAAGTCACTAGATTCTATATTTCTTTTAAAAAATGTTTGAACCATAAAAATATATTTAAAACATGATAATTTATTGGATATCGATGAATTTGATTTGTTTTTAAAATTAAATAGAAATTATAGGTTTGAAAAATGATAAATCAATTGACATTCTTATCCAAATAAAAAGATAGATTCTTTTCAAAATGTATATATAATTTATAGAATATTGTTAACACTCTTAGTGTATGTAGACGAAACAAGTTTTTTCACAATTAAAATAATAAAAACTTATTTAAGACCAATAATATTTTAAAAAATATTAAATAAATTAACTTTATTGTCTATTAAAAAACATATTAAATAATTATTAATTATGATAATTTAATAAATAATTTTAAAATATCTATTTTTTGAAGTTTGTTTTATGTTTAAAACTCTTTACCCGTCGGGTACTTTGTATAATTCCCACATATATGAATAAAATGTCGTGGTTTCGTATGAGCTTATAGAAATCCATGAGTTTTGTCCAAACTCATCTAAGTCTAGGGTTCTTCAAATCCCTATTATACATGACAATATGTGCCCCAAATATCATTTAGAACCTAATTCTTTAGCAAAAGCAATTGCAAAAATATGGCCTACATAATCGAAATTCTACATACTCAGATAATATGAGCAAAAACATTTGACAAATATGCAACAACACAATAAAGAAATGGAAAAAAATTAGCTTTATAAATATGAAAGAAAGTTAATTTCAGAGGTTGAATACAATGTATATGCTGATGAAAGAAAAATAGATGGATGGTGGTAGGGGTGTCAAAAACAGGTCAACCCGACGCGTTTTGACCTGGCCTGCCTGTGGCTTGCCAAAAATGAGTCGGATCGGGTTGGCCCGTCATGTCAAAACGGGTCGAAAATTGTAACCCGTCCCGTTTTCGGACGGACAGGCGAGCTGGCCCGTGGGCTGACCCATCTCTCTCTTTTTTTTAAATTTTTTTTTAACCTTTTATTAAAATTTTGTTTATAAATTTATTTTATATATACAAATTTATTTATATAATATAAAAAAAGTATTATTTTTTAATTATTTTTAATTTTAAACATAAAAAAATTTAAAAAAAAAACGGGTTGGTGGGCCGGCCTGCGAGCTAGCCCGTTTTGGCCCGCTAAACTGACGGGACAGGTGGACCAGGTTGCAGCGGGTTCATGGGTTGAAAATTTCAACCCGGCCCGCCCTCTTTTGGGTGGGTCTGGCCCATTTTGCCATCCATAGATAGTGACAAAATTATTTTTTCCCTTCATCATTATTTGAACAAAAAAATAAATAATTTTTTAGTTCATTTTCAGAAGAACAAAAAAAACTAAAGGAAGGAAATTTAGAGGTTATTCTCAGAAAAGGTGGAAAAATATATATTGCAGGCAGTGTAGTGAGATCGAAACACATTTGATTTATCTCATTATGCAAGTGCAAGATGTAAAAGTTGACTATGGTTTTTCCGTGTAACAACACTTCCAGAATTCTCCATAGATGAACTTGCGCTACAAAAATTAAATCTTTGAAGAAGATTCCAACAAAATAAAACCTTTAGTCACCTACTCAAAAAGAAAAACTTTGGCTAATTTGTTATTCACTATTGGAAGTTACAATAATAATTGCAGCTTTGAAATTTCAATTCTAAAAATACAAAAATTCTTAAATGTAAATATTAAGAAAAATGATATTTAAGTATAGAATTAGATTGACGTTTAATATTTATATTCAATTTTTCAACATATATTTATATTAATATAACATTTAGATATATACATGTGAATTATATATTTTATATATATATATATATATATATATATATATATATATATAATATTCACTTAAATCCGCATTTTGATCTTGAGAGATGATGGAACTTAATTGGGATATGAACTTATGAAATTTTAAGAATTATATTACAGTATGAAATATTACAACTGTTAAAATTTTTTTAAAAATTGTAAAAATAGAAAAGATATAAGATATATGATAGATATAAGAGATATGTTACAATAAATATTTGTTATTTTATTTTATTCATATACTTACTTTTTTTGTATAAAACAAAATATAGCAAAATATAAAGTCAAATAATTTTAGGTGTTTTTTTTATGAAAATAAAGTAAAAAAAATATTGATTTAAAAATTTTTTCTTTTTATATATAGATTTAGATAAAATGCGAATTTAAATGAGTGTGTACTTAAACAAATATTTTATATATATATATATATATATATATATATATAT
>Ga0099822_1001794_pt1 | contig 25802 bp, 12 predicted proteins | sample CowpeawhiteBW_FD_76839 | JGI IMG/M metagenome (GOLD analysis project Ga0099822, IMG submission 76839) | Root nodule microbial communities of legume samples collected from California USA - Cow pea white BW | ecosystem: Host-associated > Plants > Roots > Nodule | place: USA: California | collected... | reverse complement strand
GATGGATGAACCAAATCCAAATAGACGAAGCAAATGTTCATATTGTAGAAATGAAGGACATCATAGGGGCAACTGTCCCTATCGTCAGTAATTTTATTATGTAATTTTTATTGTGTTATTTTTATTATGTAATTTTTATTGTGTTGTTTTTATTATGTAATTTTTATTCTGTTACTTTTATTATGTAATTTTTATTTTGTTATTTTTATTACGTATCATTTAGGTTGCGCATTTAAATTATATTATTTCTGTATTTTTTAAAATTACTTTATTTTACCAATAACAAAATGAATTCCCAATAAATTAAATTAAATGTAATAACTACTCTTAAGAAAATTGTGTAAAATAAATTGAGGTTAAAAAAAAAGAAAACTGAAAATTTTTAAAAAATAAAATAAAAGTGCAACGTTAAAAAAAAACTGAAATCGGTCTTCTGCTTGACGACTTCAGTGTAGAAACCGGTCTCCCGCCTAGCGACTTCGATTTAAAAAAAGAAAAAAAAAAGGAAACCGGCCTTTGGGAGGACGACTTCTTCTTGAATGTCGTCCTCCCCCCTGACGACATGACCCAAATTTACAAAAAAGTTTTCAAAGGACCCATATTTACAAATTATTGGTCAAAATGACCCATATTTACAAAAAAGTCCTGATATTTGAAAGATGGAATATATTTGACATGGTATAGTGATTCTTATAGAATTGATGAATTAGTTAGAGACATGCTTAAACTGATAATCCTTATGCTTATGGTGTGTAAAGAGTAGAAATGGGAGAATTAATGCATTGAATAATGTAGTAGTGAGTGTGACACAGTGTTTATAATTTTTAAGAAAGTAGTAAGTTTATGTAATCTTTACGTGATTTTTTTTTTATTTGAAATGGTTTATGTTACTAAATAGTTTATTTGTATGCCACAAATTATGTTTATAATTATGTTGAGTTATACTTGATATTGTATAAGTAATTGTGAAGATTTGGTGTGTTTGGATTGTCAAATTAGTTATTTCCAAGGGAAAACGTTAATGTATGGTGAGTCAAAGTGTATTAAAGGGGATTTTTTATGTTATATTATCCTGACTCTACTAGTGTCTAAGTCACATGAGGAAGACAAGTAGGTGGTGAGAGTCGAAGGAGACTTCACTTGACAGACATTATGATATGAGAAAGGATCATAATATTTATAGAGCTAGTGGAGTTAAACCTTTTAGTACTGGGTGAAATATATGAGTTACATGTGATCAAAAGTTGTAAAGAAGGAAGCGAAGTGAGACAATATGATAGATTCAAAGTCTTATGAATCCATTCAATACACTAGTTTCTACTAGACTGAGTCTAGATATTACTCTTTAGTTTGATGTTTGGCTGATTTTTATTTTATATATCTCAGGATTTATTTTGATAATTTTTTTGTGTGAAAATTATAGAATTTTCAAATTGAATTTTATTTCTACGATAATTAATTTACTCTTGCAATTTTGTGTATTTTAAATATGAAAGTAGATATAGGAGCTGATCGCAATAATAACAACATATACATGTTAAATGTTATTCTTTTTATAACATTTTGAAAAATTGAAATAAACTCTTAGTATTCATTTTTGAGTTTTAAGTTATGTTGACCACATTTATAGTATATAACATTTTGTAGTTTAAAAACTCTAATAAAATTAAGTTTAATTATAATTACTAATATTGAATGCTTAATAAAATAGAATTGTTACATAACTCATGAATTACTGACTAACTCCTAGACTACTTTTGCGATATTGGTATATATACGAATACCAACGTCAAAATGACTACAAATTTGTAATTTTAAAAAAACAACATTATGTTCAAAACAAGTGGTTTTTTAAGTCATCAATTATAAATTTAATATAATTCAAAATTGATTATTATTATTATAACTAAAAAAATTAAATATAAAATTATTCAAAATTATCTTAAGATTAATTAGTATTTTAGATTTAATTACTTCATGACAATTCAAGGTACATCATTATCATTATGAATGTCAATATTTTATATTTTAATAAAATTGTATTATACAACATATATGATATGCTTAACACACTAATCATTTATCATTTATTAAATACTTCTAACATTTGGATTATGGTGATTATTTTTTAATACTACTAACGAATTAAGTTAAATTTTGATAATTTATTGGGAATAACAAGGTAGAAGGTATTTGGATATTATTATAAAAATGCATAGGATATGAAACGCCAACTTTGTCGTACCAATGCTGCAGGCATGAAACATTGTTTTTTAGTATAATCTCTTAAACAAATAATATATTTTTATTTGCATAGAGATTTGAGATGGAAAGACGAGCCGTAACAGATAACGTGCAATACAATCAATTAACACCATCATTTCTCATCAAATAATAATAATTTATTTCTAATACGTAAGATTTTAAATTACTTTTTAAAAATATATTTTACTTTTAAAATATTATATTTTAAATATAAAAATTATAAAATATAATTAAGGGTTAAAGCACAGTGTTTGAATATTAAAATTATGTATTCTTTTTAATTTTGAAAAACTAGAATAGTTGTTTTAATCTAAAAGTTAAATTAAAAAAACTATCTTCGATTTGACAGGTTAAAAATGTAACTGGACCAACAATATTTTATTTAAAAATATAGTTTTTTTTATCAATTTAAATATTCAACCGTAAGACATAGCTCTGTTTCTATATCAACTAAAATACAAAGACAGTTGTATCAATAAATATTAATGAAGATAAATTATATTTTAATTATTTTTTTTACCACTTTTAATGTATGTAATTAATTATTTTATTTTATTTTTATTAATATATTTATTTTATTATTTTACCATCTAAGTTTTGTAACTATTTTGAAATTCAATAAGTCAGTTATAATAACAATTATAAAAATTAATTACATATAATAAAACTATAAAAATTATTTATTGTATAATTATTTTTTATAATTTTAATAAATTTTTTATTTTAATAATTATAATAAGAGATGTTTTTATTTTTTTCACCTAACAAAGGAGTTGACACACATATATTTTAAGTGCACTTTTTTTTTTACTAATATACAATAAACCAAAATAACGATTTAAAGTAGTAATTATTTTTTACGTAAAATTTAAATTATATTGGTGAAATTTAATATATGCAGAAAGAAAAAAAAAACTAATTGCAAAATATTTAAGTCTTATATTTAACAGAATTCACCCTTTTTTATGTGGTAGAAGTTCGGCTACTTTTAACGGTAGGGATACACCTAAACTTAATAATTTTTTAAGAAATGCAATATTTTTAATTTTTATAGAATAGAAGAAAATTTTCATAACTTTAAAATACTTGATAAGCCATTTATCAGATTTATTTAAAGCATGATAATTGTTTTTTCAAAATATTAACAGTATAATGTTATATTTTATTTAAAAAAATTAATATATAGCATGACGTCTTCCTTGTACAAACCAGAGAGGATAATATATTATTTATTAGATCTCAATAAGAACTTATAAAATTAAACCATAAAAATAAAAGTGCTTTTAACAAAGTTTTCAATTTTAGTTAGGCATGGTTATATGTTTATAATTTCCCAATCTCACTCTCATGTAATATTTTTTTTCCATTATACAGATTATTTAATGTGAATGTTTATATATACATATATAAACTCAAATTCATAATAAAATAAATTGGAAACCAAACCCAAATTCAAAACTTCTCCCATCAAACCATATACTTACCTAAGAGGTGGTTTGGTCCTGCAATGAAACAGTTTTTTTCAAAGGGGTAACTTTAAATTGATTATGTTATCTTTTTTCACTTTAGTATAAAGGAAAAATGCATTTGTCCCCACTCCACAAATACTGTGAAGTACATAATGTGTAGAGCATCCCAATATCACATAACAAAAATGTCAAAAACTCAAACAGAAACACAAGCAAAGAATCGTTTACTTTTTTATTTCAGAGGCTTTGGGGGAACAATTTTTTCATACTCTTAGTTTACTGTGATGATGCTTTAAGAGACAGTGACTTGTTCTGAAATGTAACAGAATTAAAAGTGAGGATTTATGTGTGTTAAAGAGTGATAACTTGAGCAATGAAGTGCAGGGACCAATGGACCACAGAACAAAAACAGAGAGCGAATGAGAAGAGTAGTTCAGTAGTTGTAGTTTGAACGAGTAATGAGTTCATTTTTTGAAAGAGAAAAGAAAGAAAAGCAGAGGAAAAGAAGTGAGAAGAGATCGTTTCCCGTGAGTGAGTTGAGAGTTTGAAAGATTGCAATTATAAGTTTGTGTCGGTGCAAAAAGCACACGAGACTAGTACCGTTTCCTGTTGTTTCATCATCTTCATCATTCATCATCACACTTTCACACCACACAACAACAATTTTTTCACACCCTCTTATATGATATATAAATACACCATAAAAAAATGTTCTCTTACAAAATTAATTTTATATGAGCAAAAAATTTAACTTGGGAGTGTACTCACTTTGGACCACTTTTAGTTCCAATCCCAAAGAGACACTTGGTAACTTTTTCAATTCTTAGGTACACAACTATAATACAATTTTCACATACACGAATTTCGATATTTTCCGAACACAATTTAACAGATGCTATTTTTAAGTTTTTCAACGAATTTTGAGGACCACCATCTCCTTCAAATCTTCAATGTCATATGGGGGTAGTTCTGTCATGAATTTGTATTTAAACGTTACAGATTTTTCTTTTTTTATTTTTTTCATTTACGATACATTTGAAAATACGATAATATGTATAAATATTCTATATACTGTTTTGTAAATGATTAATTTCATATAATGATAATTATAAATACATATTGTTTTTAACATTACTGCCATGTTAATGGATGGGCCGACCCAATTTGAGGAATTTATTGATGGATGGGCAAGATGAAGCTGTGGAGTGTTAGGGCAGTTTCTTTATGCACCTCCATAAATTGTTCCCTGCCTTCTTACATTAAGAATTTTTTCGTATTTGTCCTAACTGGTAAGTAAAAATAATTTTCGTTAGAAGTAAAAAATAATTTACGGATTATACAATTTGAAAACTTAAAAATCATTACAAGTCAAATGGTTTTCAGATCATAAAATGCAAGATGTATTTTTATTTTCAACTCTCCGACTTTTGGAAGTTACTTTTTTACTTTTGAATTAAATTCAAAAACTATTTTGATTTTTTGATTGTACAATAACTTCGAGATTACATAATAATAATAATAATAATAATAATAATAATAATAATAATGCAATTAACTTATATGGAAGTGCACGGAAACATTTATGGAGGTGCAAGAAGAACCTACTAACTATTGGACAAGGTTGGTCCAAAAGAGTGTGGAATAAGCTTTTTCTTTTCCTTCTTTTTTTTTTTTTTCTTGGAGGGGCTGTTAAAAATCTGAATCATGAAGTGGAGTGTTTCTTTCTTGGTTATGTAAATATTTTTATAATATAAATGTCACGTCTCCATAAGCTCCATCATTTGTTTCACTATATCTTGAGTTAGTTAGAGTAAATTTGATAGAGGTAATAGGCTAATTACTAAGTTTATATTGATTTATACAAAAATATTTAATAAAAAAAGTCATAGAATAGTTTGTTTTATGAGTTTTTAATTTACATACTATACGTTATACTGACTAGTTTTTTTTTTAATTCTTTTTATTACTTCTTATATTTAATAATTTATAATCCTAATTTTTTTTATCTATTATTATATATAATAATACATGTTCTGACTCAACCCAAATTCGTCTGACAATATCATTAGGAATAACCAATGGCGGATCATTATTGTGATAAGTGGAGTCATGACTCCTCAAAAAAATTTAATTCTATTTTTTATATATGTTATATATTTTTTAAAATTATATTTATATATTATTATTTTATTTATATTAAATTTAATAAAATATTTTATTTTATCACCTATTTTATATATATATATATATATATATATATTGTATAAAAAATAAAATAAATACTAACTTGATGGACACCGGTTAATGAAGGGTAATAGGTTTTATTATTAGTAATGAGGTTCTTTTATAGTAAATAATTAAGAAATAATGAGAATAGACAGAAAGTTAAAGAGATATATTAAAAAACAAAAGATTGAAAAATACACAATATCTCTCATGAATTGAGGTTAATATCTTATTATAATTTATGTGTTTATGATTCTCTTATTAAGATGATTTTCTTAAATTAATTTTTTTTCCAAATTAGTTTGTATGATTGTAGGGATTATTTTATAAAATAGCCACTAACCCTAATTATATTTTTCCTGAAAATAGCAAATATAGATTATGAAAATTAAAATTTTTGTGTTTTCCATTGCATATGGTAAAATTTGTAGATTTTATGGATGTATCTTGGGTTCAATTACAAATTTCGTTGCACATAATGAATAACCTTGAATTGGATTAGAAATTAGAATACCCTCTATTATGTTAATTTAATGAATTAGAAAGATTATAAATTGGAAAATGCATATGAGAATCACTTTATGAAAATGATTGAAACAAAGAAAATGAAGATTTTTTTATTTAATTAGAAAAAATAATTTATATATAAAAAATATAATTTGGCACCCCTAAAGTTTTTGTCCAAGTTTCGCCACTAGGAACAACCATTGCGTTTCCGAGATTGTCCCTTTTGGAGCGTGGAGCTTCGTCACGGTTTTGTCTTTAAAAGACACCCCATAGGATAAAGGGAGGAAGGAGTATTTAAATTGTGGTTGACCTCGTCTCCTAAGTGATGTGAGACTTATTTAGTGTACCGAAACAAGCCCCCCAATTGAGGGCAAGGGGAGTTGTTGGTCCCCACAGACGGCGCCAATGTTCCGACCTGACTCAAGTTTGCTCTACAACATCATTAGGAACAACCACCGCGTTCCCGATGTATTGTCTGCTTTGGAGCGTCATGATTTTGTCCTTAAAAGGTGTCTCCGAAGGTGGAGGGAGGAAAGAGTATTTAAACTGTGTTTGACCTCGACTCCTAAGCGATGTGAGACTTATTGGGCCAGGTCGAACATTACCAACTGCCCTTTCCCATAAGAACAAACTTAACGATGTGCTTCTTCTTCTAATACTTAAAATCGTCCATCTCATGTCCAAAGGCAACCTTTCCCTCTTGTGAGCCCTTTAAGATCTGTCAACAACTTCTCTTTTACCAATCCAAGGAAATCACTATATATGGTCATAGGACTACACCTAATGACAACTCCTTAAAACCACTTGTGTTTGTATATCTCTAAACCCCAACATTGTCGGGTTGTAGAACCAAGTTGATTTTCTCAAATGTCGTTACATTGACATGTCCTGATATTTCCCTTTGTTATAACCCTTGAGGTCATCTCCTTTTAGAAAACTTGTAGTGTCTGATCCCAAACTTGTCTTTGAAGCTCCCTCAGTTCAAACACTGTTTTAGAACTCCAACATCTTCTCTCAACCTACTAACCCAAAACTTAGCTCATCGTTATACATCATCATTCAACAACTCCCTATCTCTGAGGCAAAAAGTTGTCTTAGAGGTCTCATCCAACCATCGTAAAGGTAAGCATAACAAGTTGACCTTGAATCTGCATTCCTCTATCACTATAGACACTAAACACAAACCTCAAATGCATAAACAAGCCAAACCAGGACATCTAGAGCAAAACTTCATCATTTACTGACAATAAAACCTTTCGTCTATCACCTTTCTTTCCCAAACCATTAGAATTAAGAAAGGAAAACAACCTCTGATCTAGTCATGAGTGTGTACCCTCATGACTTTATCAATATGTTTTTTGTTCTTAATACTTCAAGTTTCACAAATAGACTCCACTAAACTTGAATACTTAAACCCATAAGACATGACACCCACAACCCAAGTCTTCCTACAAATACATTAGATACGAAGAAATGTGTAGCTCCTTGTTGAAAACGTGCAGTGGAATGATTGGCGTTTGGACAAAAACCAAAGAGGGAGAGTGAATTGGGTTCTTAATAAAAATTATGCTTTTAAAATTTCCCCCTTTTAATATCAAAGTTCAATTAAAATTCTTTCTTTTATCTTAGTAAACATAATAAAATAAAGAGAGTAAGGAAGAGAAAATTGCACAAGGTATTTATACTGGTTCGGATCAAAATACCCTACATCCAGTTGTTAATCTCTAAAAAACGAGATTAACTCAATCACTAAAATAAATCACAAATACAATCACATATAAGAAATTTTAGGGCTTAGAAAACACCTCTCTTAAATTACACAAGGAATGAACACCTCATTCGAATCACACAAAGGATGATTGGCCTCTCCTAGCAACATCAACAACACTCAATCACTCAAGATCTCACTTATGAAAGTTATCGCTCTACCGACACTAGGTTTTTCAAAGTCTTCCCATAGAGAGGTCTCAAGTACTCTGATTTCTCTAACTTTTGTGTTTTTCAAATGAAAGCATAACACTTTATTTATAGAAGCCTATTTAGAAATTAGGTTTAGAATATGAAAATTTAAGTCACAATTGCCACAAATAATCGATTATCACAAAAACTTTTCTGGAAACATTTTTCTCGTTGTGATAATCTATTATTAGCTAGGATAATCTATTATCAATAGGTGATAGTCGATTATCACAGAGGTTTCTCTCAAAAGTCAATTTTAATTGAGATAATCGATTATCACTAAGAATAATCGATTATTCTAGTGAGTTTTACAAATAAATAAAATTCTCTTGATGCTCTACTACTTGGGTTTTGCCTTTTAACTCTTAACATACTAATTTAACTATTTTAAATAAAATACACATATTACAAGACTTAAACAACTAAACCCCTAAGTCTTCAATGTATCTCTTAAATCCGAGCATTCTTTTAAGTCTTCAATATTTTTCCATGCATCATCATCAAGTCTTCCATACTTCTTTATAAGTCATCATCATCAAAACTCCTTATTGAAGGAAGATGTTCATCTTCTTCTTTTTGTCAACACTCCTGAATCAAATAACACAAATACACTCTGGCCAAACAACAAGCAAGCATCTTATATAAGATTACCTAACCGTGTGGCTTTAGTACTCGTTATGGCGAATACCCTTCCAGTAGCTCTAGGTCTCTCCGCCGAAGGTATTTGAGATCGTGGTCCACCAACCACCTTCTTATTAGGACCCCTATTAGAAATGTCATCCAACAACATAATAAGAAACCACCTCTAGCTCTCTTTACACTCATTTTCCACAACAACAAAGGAAAGAGGAAAATATTGGTCATTTGGGTCCCTAACAACTGTCACTAACAACTGCCCACCATAACTGCTTTTGAGATGGCATCCATCAACACCTATGAAAGGTCTACAACCATTTTTGAAACATTTCTTGCACCCATTGAGACACATAAAACGTACCAAAACGTGGCTATAAAGTGGGTTGTGTTTGACTGATTTTAATCTTACATGTCGTTTCAACACACTCTCTTTGCAATTATGCTTCATAGTTATAAAGCAATGAATATTGCTTTTGACCATCCCTTTCTAGAATGTCCATGGCCATTTGTTTTACTTTCAACACCCTCCATATTATGATCCCAACACTATATGTCATCAATTATCTCATTTGTAATCATTTTCTCAAAATTCCTAAGTTAGTTCACAACAACTTTTGAGACTCAATCCTTGTTTGAATTCTGATTCCCAAAAACCCTACCACATGTATGCGCATCAACCAAGGTTTTCGCCCAAAATGTATGGCTTCCTTCAACTTTACTACATAAAATAAAAAAACCACACTTCTTAAGTAGCCCTCACTCTAATGTCATTATTCTTAACAAACATAATCTATTTACCATTTAAGAATGAATACTCCTTAAAAGCTTGTTTAAACTCTTTCAATGAACAAAACTCCATCCCCAATCTGAATTTGAACTCTCTTCCCATATCTAGAGCTTTAAAATAGGATGGCAATGCGGGGGGGGGGGAGGGGATGTGGGCCAGTCTTCAAGAAAATGTGCGGGCCATGCTAAGTATTTTAGCCCATTAGCCCGCTTAGGACTACCCCACTTAACCCGTAGCTTGTGTGGGCCAACGATAGGTTGATCCGTATTGGCTCGCATAACCCACATTGACTTAAATCTTTAAAATTCGATGCACCAACATAATACATTGTGTGTGTTTCTCATAAGCAAATTGTTCATTAGAGTTTTTTTCTCTAGTCCATACAAAAACAACTTCATTGTTTGTGTTTCTTACCTTGTTTTAATCTATGTCAAAGTCATTTTTATTTTCAACATACATGTACTTTGAAATTAGGAATTATAAAATTTGAATATTGCTTACATTTTTAAGAAATAGGCTTATAGATTTTTTTACTAATTTAATTAAATAGAAATAAGGTTATTAAAATTCTATACTTTGGTGAAAAAAATACAAAATAAATAATTTTTCATGTGAGTCACAGGCTAACACGCAAACCCGCGGGCTAAACATTATGCGGGGTGGGTTAGAGAAATGAGCCTGTATTTCTTATGTGGGGCGGTTTAGTTCAACCTCTTTGTAGGCCAAATGCGGGACAAGCCAACTCGCATTGTCATCCCTATTTTGAACATTGTATACTTGTGAACACCCTCTACTTCACACTCCATATCACTATCTAATTCGTTTGTATTGTATCTGTCATTTATTTCATGATTGTCACCAAATTGGTCTGTGTCAAAAGCACCAACACCTGCACTAGCCGAACACTTCATTTTTTCTTTTTGCTTTCCTAATATTTTTCCACCTTTCAAGTAAATCTCTTTTGTCCACGCATGATGTATCGTCCTTTCTAAAACCATCATCATCATCATCTCTGTGTAGTTTTTCTTCACTTTCATCTAACCCTTCCTTCCTAAATTCAACTCCTCTCTTATCACCAATGTCATCACCACCGTTGACATCCCCATCAACTATACTAGCAACCTCATTCTTAGCATCCGTAGCTTCAACCTCCACATCCTTATAATTCAAAACAACAACCTTCATCACCTCATCATTCACATCAACAACCTTCACATCCTTATCATTCACAATAGCAGCCTCAATCACCTCATCATTCACATTAGCAGGCTTTACATCCTTATCATTCACAAGAACACTCTCCACCACCTTTTCACTAATGACAATTATAGCCTCCACATCCTCCTCATTCACAACAACAACTTCCACATCCTCTTGAGCACCACCCTCAACACCACCTTACGACTATTTAACAAAATCAATTGTATCAGGTGTACTCACCACATGTTCAACATAAATCTCCACCCCCTCTTTCTTGTTTCTACATATTCAGACAATTGTAGTTTATCTCTATCTACAACAAGAGGCCTTAAATCTTTATCCATCCCACCTCTCTTTGGCTTCCACCACAATTTCAACTTCCATCATATTTGAACTCCTCTTTCGATATCGACAATGCTTCGAAGTAAGATCACCTATCATGATCCACTCCTCGCACAACAGTTTTGTTCCACACCCTGGTAAAGCGAAAACCTCCACCTTAAATGTTTCAAATTTTCCCATGTGAAAAAATAAAATTGAAAAACCCATTTGCGGCAAAAAATAACACATTAACGACAAATGTCACCAACATATTCATCACCTACGTCGTCAAACCAACAAAAACCCTAAATGAAATGAATAGAAACATTACCTTTGTCTTTAACACATGATTGCTTCGTCTTCACCATGAGAATCCTTCGTCCCAAGCAAATATCCCTTTCTCTATAAGTCGTGATTCCTTTATTGCCAACCTAACTTTGTCAAGCACGCAAAAAACCATTTGTAAGTCGTGATTCCAACTCTGGTTGCTTGCAACCCACCTCCGGTCATCAAGCCATTTCACAATTTTCTTCTCATTCACAATGCTCACAATTTCAATTTTTCACATTTCCCTCACAACAGACCTCGCGTTTTTGTGTTAGAAGATTAATTTAAAACTTATTATTTATTTATAAAAATGTAATGTTTGAATATTTAAGTATATCACCATGAGATTCAAACTCATTACTTAACTAGGTAAGGATTGTTAAAAATATTATTATGTATTTTTTTAAAAGGGTTGGTATTTCTCTAATACTTTAAATTTGGTTTCGATATTTAATGTTTTTTTTTCTCATTTTAATAGATAGCATAACAAAATGAGAAACATAAATTACGAAAAATCAACACTAAAACAATAAAGAGAAAGATAAAAATTAAATGTTGTAGATAAAGTACAAAGAAAAAACAAAAAGAACCACATTAAAAAAAATAACTTATAAATAAAGGATAATCTACACCATTCAAATGACAAATATTTCTCCAAAAATAAAATGACATACATTCCACGTTTACTTGATAAATAATGTATGCAAGTAATATACAAATGTCATTACTTAATCCTACTTCATTAATTATTTTAAGAATTATTATTATTTATTAATTCTTAAAAATTTAATTATACTTCTTTAAATTTTGCATGAATTGAATATTATCATAGAATTATAAATATTGTAAAAATTTATAATATAATATATTATAAACTTTTAAAAAATACAGATACACATGGACGATAATTGTGTAGATTCTCCTTTAATTTGACATAATAAATACATTTGAGTTTATTTAAAAACTAGAAATATATAAAAGTATAATTTATAAAAATGGTAAATAATACTATCTTTATGAATAAAAAATAAAAAAAATTATCCAAAAAAATTGCCTAACTACATCGAGTACCAGTCATTATCACACTTGTTGAATTAAGGACATGCATGCCTAAATATCAGCCTAAATCCTGGAATCAAGTACAACATCTAATTCAAGTTGTCATTCACTGTCCTAGAGATATTTGTTCAACTCTCTTAACACCGTTACAGGGATTTAGAAAAAAGAGAGGATATATTTAAATCATAAATAGTTAAATATATGGTCAGATAAATTATGCATATTTTAATTATTTTCTGCTTAATTAAATGTTTTAAACACATCCTTCAATGAGATTGAGTATATTTTAATTTTCTTTTACATAATTTCATGTTTTCAAACACATCTTTTAATGAACTTGTGGTAATCCAAAAGTTTGGACCAATGAACTCAATATTGGGTTCACGTACGAATGAACTCAATGTGAATTTGGTAAACATGCATATTTCATAAAACTTATTTTGATGAGTTTATCTAATAAATGAAAATTTTCATATACAAAAATAAAGTTAACATCTTTCATAACTAAAAATAGTTTATATCTAAGTTAAGATAAATTTAAATATTTATCAGAAATTATGTAAATGAATTTCTGCACATTCATTGTACATAAATTGTTTTATGCTTTTATTAGGGGTGATTATGGATTAGATTTTTAATGATCTAATCCAAATCTATTTTTTCAGAAAGATTGAATTTTTTTAAAATTTAGATCCAAATATTTGGATCAAGCTTAAATCCAGATTCAAATATTTGGATCAAGTTCAAAATTCAAAATTCATTTTTCATAAAATAAATTTAAATTAAATTTTCTAAAACTTGTGTCCATATGGCCGACACCATAGAATTTGACAGATTTTTTGTCGGGGCCAACGAGGCCAAATTTCACCATGGGATGGACTTGGCTTACCTTCGGTCGGGGTCAACTCAGTCAAATTTTGTTTAGGGTCAACTCGGCCAAATTCGATCGAATTTCGGTTGAGGACGACGTGACCAAATTTGGGCCAATGTTGACTCGAAAAAATTTTAGTCGAGATCGACTTGACTAGATTTGACCCAATTTCGGCAAAAGCCAATTTTGCCTAATACGACCAAATTTTGGTTAAAGCCGACTTGGCCAAATATGGCCACATTTGGGCTAAGGTCTGATCAGTCAAATTTTGGTTAGGGTTGACTTTCTAAATTCGTTGGTCGGGACCGACTCGACTGAATATGGCCAATTTCCGATCACAACCGACTCAGTTGAATACAGTCAAATTTCGTTCGGGACTTACTCGATCGAATACGACTAAATTTGGGCAAGGGTCGACTCAACCAAATTTTGGTCATGACCAACTCAACTGAATTCGGCCAAATTTAGGTCAGGACCGACTTGCCTGAATATCACCAAATTTTGGTCGTGATCGACTCTGCCGAATACGACCAAATTCAGATCTTGACCAACTCGGTCAAATTTTGGTCGAGACCAACACGACCGAATTTTGACCGGAGCCGACTTGACTGAATTCGGCCAAATTTCGGTCGTGGCCGACTCGGTTGAATACAGCCAAATTTTGATCGTGACCGACTCATTTGAATACGACCAAATTTCATCGTAGGTCATCTCAGCCGAATACATCCAAATTTGGGCCAGGGCCGACTCGACCAAATCTTATTCGGGGCCAACTCGATTGAATTCTACCAAATTTTGACTAGAGCTAACTAGGCTGAATATAACCAAATCTGGTCGCGATTGTTTCGACCGAATACAGTCAAATTTTGTCTAGGTCGACTCAGCCCAATGCAGTCAAATTTGGGTAGGGATGAACTCAACCGAATACTTCCAAATTTTGTCCAGGATCAGCTGCGCCAAATTTCGATCGGGACCGACTTGACTGAATTTGGCTGAATTCGGCCAAATTTCGTATAGGATCACGCCAACTCAATCAAATACGACTAAATTTGGGTTAATCCGTCTCAACATTTAACCTAACCAAACCAAAAATATAAATTGAAAATTTGTATTGGATATTTTAGATTATCCATTTTGAAAATCTAGATTTAGAGAATGAATATCCAATCTATAAAATATATAAAATGTAGATCAAATTGATATCCAGGCCAATAAAATGAATTTTAAATAGATTGAATTTTTAATAAAATGAATATTAAATGGATTAAATCATAGAAAAAGTAAATTAAATGATGAAAATTGGATTTTTGTCTTTTTACTATTTTGTAAATTCTAATGGAGTAGTTGGAACGAAAATGATGATAATTTCCTACAAAAATCATTTAACAACACAATTTTTACTTTTATTACGTCACATGTTTTATAACAAGAAAAAAAACTTTTTCTATCATTGTTATAGTCAAGAGCAAAATCGTACTACATAAAAATAAAATAAATCAATAGCAAGTACTTGTATTAGAGTTTAAACAAATTTATTTTAAAAGAGGGATTTGTTCCTTTCAAACATGCAAATTCAACGTTGTTATAATATATCTTAATTATATAAGTCTCAAATTGATTATCAAAGCATGACCAAATCAATTGCAAAAATTAATGTGGATAAACTTTGCAGAATTTTATCAGCTTGAAGATCCATATCACAAAAGTATAAAATATTTCAACATGTCATTTAATACGTTTCGAAAACGTCAACGTATTACCAAAACAAATCCCATAGCGCAATTTGTAGACAAAGAATATTAACAAAATTAGGGTGTGAACTTAGATATATGAGTTTGGGAATAGCAACTCCGATTGGGCCTTCCTTTGTACACGGTCTTCGTTTAACCGGTGAGAAAGAAAACGTTTCCCCTTCTGCAGGTCTTGCTTCAGATCCCAATTTTCCAACACATTCTTCCCTTGGTCATGAATAATACCATTGCTTCAACCCTCCAACTTCATTCTCCTTCACCTTCCTTCAGATTCCGCAGATAGAGCCGCACACGAAGAGACACAACTTTCTCTCTCTCTGCATTATGGATTCTCCCTTTCCGCTTCTGCTTCTGCTCTTCCTCTGCCTCTCTCCCATTCCTTCATTCTCCATTGAGAATTTCCACCAAGCGTGAGTATTGCTTAATTCTCCATTCCTTTCGCTTTCTGCCATATTCAACTTCTATTCAGCTCTCTTTCCTATTTCCGAGATCTGAGCCTCCAAAACTTTGTTTTTCTTCACCTTTTAGATCCTTGATATGCTTACATTGTTTTCCGCAATGCTAAAACTGTTTCACACAAACAGGAAGGGTGATGGCAGGGATTTTTGCCAGTAACGTGTGAGATATGTTGATTGTACGTTGACTTGTAGGCATGCTGAATAATTCAGAACACGAATATAAGGAAAAGAGACACTACAGACTTGTGGCCACAACGAGAGAGAGAGCATTTTCGAATTTGTGCTTTCCCTCAGATGTGTGTTGATATTTGTAGATTTAGTACGGTGTTGTTTTCGCATTAGAGTTGTGCCAACGATAACGTGCACTGTGTGCGTATATCCGTTTGGAGTATGGGACTCGTTTGTTGTTATTATTAATGATTTATGCATGTAGTGAACAACTTTCTTTGATCTATTGTTATTCTTTGTCTGTTCCCAAACGTGGTTTTAGTGACCTTCTCTAGGGCGTTGTACTGCTGAGTTTCTTTCTTTTCCTTATGTGGAGTGCGTTTTTAATTTTGGTTTCACGTTGTGGGGAATTTTACTTATTCTTGCCATTTTTTGTATGCGCAGCTTTCCCATTGTGGAACCTGATCCTGGTCACACAAAACTTCGTCTTTCAAGAGAAGGTTTGGAGGCTATCGAGAGAATAACCAACCCCATTGCTGCAGTGGCGGTATGTTTTACTGAAACTGTAAAGCTTGCTTTATCTGTGTTTTAGACTTACGCCTGCTGTTTATGCGGATGAGTGTCATCCTTGTTGACAATTCCTTACTACTGTGTTTGTCACATAAGGCTGATAAATATGTAAACATTTGATCTATTTTGTTTGTTCTAACACTTGATAGGCAGCAGTAGGCCGTAGATTCTACTTGAAACATGAATGTAATGTTAAAGGCATTTGGCCTTCTGCACTTGATACAGAGTGTGGTCATATAAAGATATTTGAATGAATTAATCTTTTAAGAATTATTCCTGTACAAGTGTTTTTCTAAGTGTGGATGTTTTGATATTTCATAAATTAAGATGATCATTTCCTTCCCTATAAGATGAGACAAAAAAACTTCTCAAGAGATTAAAATTTATGGAAGGTTCAAAAACTACACATGTTGATGATCCAGTCTCTCCCCGCCTCCATATGCTGTGAGTCTTGATATTTGTTCCCTAAACTATTTTCAGTTTTACACTTCGTCTTCAAATCCGGACCATCAGGTCATATTATGAGAGGAAAGGACAAAATCAATTATGTTAAGATCCTCTGTCGTTCATGTAGGGTCCATCAATTTTGCTAGTGTCTCTCTCTTATGACATGGACATGGACATGAGTACCTTACATTACCCTCCCATCTTAGTAAGTAATGTGAGAGAATCGTAATCATTTATCTTTTCAAGAGTGTTTAAATAGTTTAAATGCTAGGTAAGTGTAAGTCTACCAGTTCAGGAGTGAAGCCATATTTGTCATTTTTCATTCCTTTCCCCTCATTGTATTTTTGTCTGTGATTGAATTGTTTTATTGTGTTATAGTTTCACTATAGGAACCTATATAACTGCTTCCTAATTGATAATTATTTTAATGTTATTGGTAATCACACAACATCAATTTTTATTAGTGATTCATACTGAAGTAAACTTGCGCAGTATTGAAGAAATGTTGTTAATTCACTGTCTACCTCTTTATGGGCTCAGCTTTTATCTTTTTATGGTTCTTTTTATCAGGTGATTGGGCCGTATCGTTCTGGAAAATCTTTTTTGCTTAATCAACTTCTCTCTCTTTCTTGTTACGAAGGTGTATCTTTTATAGCTACTAGATTTTTCCCACAATACCCATATTTTGGGATTGTTTTGGAATATATGTTTGGTTGAAAGGTTTAACGTGATATTTTTATTTTGCTAGGATTTGGTGTTGGGCACATGCGTGACACCAAGACAAAAGGTAGGTAGAGATTGCCATTTTTCGTATGATATACTTAATTGGATATAGTATTTTGAAATATATTTTTAATCTTTTGGTTCACTCGTTCAGGAATATGGGTTTGGGGAACACCTATAGATTTGGACATTAATGGAGTAAGAACTTCTGTCTTTTACCTTGACACCGAAGGATTTGAAAGTGTGGGGAAGTCCAATGTATATGATGATCGGTAATTGCTTTTTGAGCATGCATGCTGTTTTCTGTGTTGAATGGTATGTGTGATTTTTTTGTTGACTTTCTTTTGCAGGATATTTGCTCTGGCAACTGTCTTGAGTTCTGTGCTTATATATAATTTGCCTGAGACGGTTAGTAATTGCTGTCATCTCCCAATTTCTTGTTTATTGCTGGTGTTTATCATGTAATGTCAAATGCACAACAGAATTGGTATCAGGGATGCTTTTAAAGCGAGGATACTGAGTATGGGTTGGAGAAAGGATTTGGGAACCCATGAAATTGAAGCATGTGCACTCATTAAATTTATATATTAATAATTTGATGACTGATTCTAATATTATAAATACTCCTATGATGTACTAGATTGGTTATATTTAGGGTTTTACAATGTTTAGACTTCTGTAGATTTGCTAGGATTTCTAGACACCTAATAAAAACTAAAGCTAGAAATTACCCAGTTCCCAAATATTAGCTGTTATTTTGAATATATACTGTGTTGAGAACTATATTGATAATTAGTTAGTTTGAACTTTGGGCAATGTACATTTAAGTACAAGAGGGAAATACTTTGAAATACCAGAGTGAGAGAGAGAGAGGTGTCTTTCTCTCCTTCCTTCTTGGCTTCCGGTTTTGTGACTTCTAACCAGGTATCTCTGTTCACCCATTTTTTGGCCCACTTTCATCTACAAATTACCTTATTCCAATGTGGGCAGAATAAATATACCTGGTATTTACAATTCTAAAAATTTGTAACAAATTGGGCATTGCACCTTCTGTCTGAACGATTGAGAACAGATAAGTTTTTTGTTTTTGAATAAAATGTTCTGATATCAAGTTTCAACTTGTTAGAAACTGAATAGTCTTGAACTCTTCAATTTTAGGTCAGACTGAAATGTTAATTTTGTGTGTTCAGATACGTGAAGCTGACATCTCTAGACTCTCTTTTGCGGTCGAGCTAGCTGAAGAATTTTATGGGAGGTCTGCATTTTGATAAACTTTTTGTTTGTTATTGATAATTTTATCTTGAATTATCAATGCTGCTCTCCCTGTCCCTTTAATATTGCTCTGTAAAACCACTTCTTTTGGGGTTAAGTCATAGTTACTAACTTGTTTGTTTAATTTGCAAATTTTTCTCATCCTAAATATGCAACTCCTGTGTGTTGAACAGAGTGAAGGTAAGCCAAGGCCTTAGAGTTGTTATCTAATATTCCTTTCTTTGTATTTTTTTAATGCAAACTTTGTCATTGATAAATTGATTTATATTTGAATGTTTGGATATTTTATAGGGTCAAGATGTTGCATTTGAACCTGCTAAGCTGTTATGGCTCATCCAACGTGATTTTTTACGTAAGTTAACTTGGTACAGAAATTGGAGACTTAGAGCTGAGGGAAAAACTTGCTTGAGAGTCAGCAAGTCAGGCTTGTAATTATATAATTACAATAAGACAAGATAGATCCCAAAAAATATGGAAAGAGTTATACATAATCAGGAAAATATTCGAGCCTAATTATGTATACAATGAAAATTAAAGGAGATATTTACAGCAAACAACAAATATTCTAACATCTCAGTATTCTCAGCCTTTATCAATCAAATTTACAAAGAAACTTGGTCCAATCTCTTACATCCCATATAATCTCAAGATAGTCCTTTAAGTTGGTGCATATAAGTTGCATACATCTAACTTGCTATGTATGTAAGACATTCTTTGCCTGTCAAGAAATTTGTAGTTTAAGCGGGTTGATAATTGGAACTAATAAAAGACATAATGGGATTAATCCAATTTTGTTTTATTTTTCTTGTGAAACAATACGAGTAGAAGCAATTTGCATTGTGAAAGGAACTTGGGTATTATAGGGTGTTCAAGTCCCACATTGAGTTGTATGGGATGCTCGGTAGAGTATTTAAGTGTTTGATTCTTCTCTCTTTATAGCTAGCTTTTGAGGGTGAGTTGCTCTTGTGCTTGGGTACTTGCTAATGGATATTGGAGCTGGTTGTCGGTGTCTAGCAAAAAGCTATCTATCAAGGGTTTTGATTAGTGTCATATAGTGAAAGCTGTCGAGATGTCAGCTCTTATGGGTGATGCTATGATAGGAACTTGGGTATCATGGAGGCCCAAGTCACTACTGGCAAAGCTAAAGACGAGTTGAGGATTCTGCTCTTTCTTGTGAACTTAAACCGAAGGAAAATTAGTTAGAATTTGGTTTTGGATGGTTCATAATTCTTATGATAGCCATGAAAAGTGTAGCTCGTGCAAATATTGTCTAGCTTTTCCACAATCTTAGATAGTTGATAATTGGTCATAAGGAATTTATATTCACCAATTACATACTGAGTCTATTGAAATATGGTGGAAGTCCATTTTCAGTCTTGTAGAGGGTGGCTAGGTTGAGAGCAACAACACAGCTGCTGGGTTTTACTACAATGAACACTTCATGATTTCTTTCCTTTCATAGCACATGGTTTTACAACGAATCCTTTGGTATTTTTGAATCAATGGACTGCCACAAATGTGACAAGTTGACAGTCAGCTCGTCCCATATTCAGAATACATAACCATGGAAACATTCTAGCCACAACGAAATATAACAAATGAGATTATTAATGGGAATCAATAAATAGTTGAACATAGCCTCAGCTTGTATCAATCATGTCCACAACGAAATCTCACAGGCAATGTCACATAATTTAGATAGAATCTGAAGAAGTTAATTAATAATTTTGTTACTCCTGTTTTATTTTCTATGACACGTCTTTTATCCCTCTTGTTCCCGGTCACCAATCTGCCATCCCATTAAATGCTTGAGTTAGTAATGGATTGTAGGCATCACATACCTTGTTACTGCACTTGTCAATTATTAGAGACATAATAAAATCATTCACAAGTCTTCACCTCACATATTAAGCTTTAGGATTGTTGGTCCTTGATATGATGTTAGAGCTTTTGATTAAGTAGCCAAAAGTTTGATCCTTGCAATCCATTTTTGTTTGAAATAAAATTTGAGTTTCGACATATGGTAAAAATAGGCTTGTGAATTGACTTCTTCTAGCTCAAAGTGCTTGCGTAAGCAGCCAGTTATATGTGAATGGACAAGAAATGTGATATTTTCCTTAATTGTCTACAGAAGGGAAATCGGTCCAAGAAATGGTGAATGAAGCTCTCAAAAGAGTCCCCAATACTGATGGTTTGTTTACACCACTTGTTTGCATAAAATTTACTTTTTCCATGGCATGGGTTTCCATTTGTTTTAAATTCATTGATCTGATGGAAGGTTTTCTTACTACTTAATTGCAGGGAACAAAAATATTGATGTGGTATTTTATCTTCTAAATTCAGTTTCCAATTATCAGTAAAATAGTACAGTCTGGGATTGAATATTTTCTATAACACTAAAAGTCAACTCCATCAGGTCAATCAAATCCGAGATTCATTGGCTGTTATGGGTGACAACAGCACTGCCTTTAGCTTACCGCAAGTATGTCCGGTCCCTTTGTTCAAATTTTCTTTGATTCCCTTCTTTTTCAACCCAAATTTGGTGTTCCTTATCTTGATTTCTGTTATATGGAGCTATGAGCGTAAATAAAATGGCATGAAGATGGAATCTATTGTAGTTATATATTAACTACCCTATTGTACGTCATATATGTGGCAAAGAAAAATAACAATGTTTTAAGTTTATCTGACAGTAACATGTTGCCTGTGTGGTTTTCTTCGAGCTATCACAAGAAAAATCTCGCGTATTCTGCTGTGGACACTATTGTCTTCTCATTTCAATGTCTTGATTTAGGATTTAGAAGATAAACTTACAAATGATATTAGTGTCCAAACTTGGACCATTAGGCGCATAACCATTTTTCATCCCTATTGTGTTATCTTCTGCTTAGTTCTGAAATGTATTTGAGGAGCACCAGTGGCAGGTTAAGCCTATAAGGCATAAAGGCTGAGTTCTTTATTTGTATTGTTATTTAACTGCTCTCTTTATTAGGATTGTGTCATTGGGAAAAACCTTTGGCTTTTTTGGTCATGAAGAATGATATTGTAGTATTGGAAGTAGTTTATTTCTGACAAACGAGTTTAGGTGTTTTCTCAATTAATAATTATATATAGTTTTTTTTTTTATTCACCTGTCTGGCATAGTAGTTGCCATCTATGTATGCATATTTCTTGATGGAAAGTTTATGAATATGTTATGTAGTCTTTAATTTTGATAAAACCATTTCTGAATTGATATATCTAATCGTCGAGGCTTGATGTTAACAGCCACATCTTCAGCGGACAAAGCTTTGTGATATGAAGGATATGGAGCTCGATCAATTATATGTCAAGAGAAGGGAGCAATTGAAAGAGCTTGTTGCTAGCATAATCTCTCCAAAGATTGTACAGGGAAAGACTCTAACTGGAAAGGAGTTTGTCTCCTTTTTAGAGCAGGTACTTCATTTTGGATGTTCCTATTAGAGGAGAGAGTAATAACAAATTGATCATAATTGTGTATGGAGTGAAGTATCAAAATATTTACAGAGTGTACACGTTTCTTTTAATAATAATCAATGGAGAAACTTTAAAGAAGACTCTGCATGTTCTTCGATCTCGTAATTATTGTACAATAGAATTTGCAGATCAATTACGTAGGACAAATGATGGCTGAATCATTCATTGTGATATGCTTCTCTTTTCATCCTTTATGTAATTATTGGTTTTCTTAAAGAGAATGAATCAATATGTGAAGCAGTTATACTTCAAGTTTTTGAATGTCTTCTGCAATTGTTTTCATTGGTGAGAGTATAATTAATTTATTCCTAATATTTTTCTAAACTTGACACTTAACGAGGTGCTCATATTTTACCGTTTTCTCTTTCTCTTACAAGAATCTTTATTTTGTGAGTATTTCACTCGTCATTTCTATTATGGTCAGATTTAGATTAATGATTAAATGAATTAATGCTTTTGATGTGACTTCATTCTGTGAATCTCCATTACACCACTTATTTTATCTTTTCATATTTAGATACTTGAAGCCTTGAACAAAGGAGAAATTCCATCAACAGGCTCTCTCGTTGAGGTTTTCAACAAGAATATTCTTGAGAAATGTCTGAAGTTATACAGTGAAAAGATGGCAACGGTAGTTCTACCTCTTACTGAGGAATCTCTGCAAGGGGCCCATAATAGGACTAAAGATGAAGTCCTGCAAGTTTTTGATCAGCAGCATTTTGGTCGTCACCATGCAAAGAAATCAGTTGTGCAGCTGGATGAAGAAATCCAACAGGTAGCGTTTGAATTATTATAGTAGGCTGAAGGCTCAAAATATCCTTGGTTTATTTCTGTTATTGAAGTTGTATTAGCAAAAGCTAGTTCAGTGGTTTTCTCTGTCAAATGTATTTTATGTTTTTAGTTTAAAATGGTTCTTTCCAAAATTAAATGAATTAAGTTAATAAATAAATTCTCTTTACTGGTATTTTATATGTTTGGAAAATAACAAAGATCTTGTGGGCTAATTGAATCTTATCATAGCGTGCACAGTGGTAGAGTCAGAACAGTGAGATTGTAAGGAATTGTACCTAGTAAAATATACCATATTAGGGTTATACTTGTTGATTTGGTGACTCTGGACATTTGCTCCGCTCTTCCCTGATCCTGGAATTCGAATCTGATGATTTAAACTTAAAATTTGTTGGGGATAATTATGCAGGTGTATAAGCATGTTGTTGTGCAAAATGAGCTTCAATCTTCAAAGCTGTGTGAAGGTCTGTACACCAGATGTGAGGACAAAATGGATCAACTTCAAGTTCTCAAACTTCCTTCCTTGGCAAAATTTAATGCAGGTTTCCTGCAATGCAATAATAGTTTTAAGCATGAATGTGTTGGACCTTCGAAAGCAAAATATGAGCAACGCATGATGAAGGTCTGATAAATTAACAGTGTTTTTTTTTCTCTCTAGTTTATCACTTGCGGGGGTTATGTTTGTCATTATTACCTTATGTATTTACTTGAACATCGGAGTTTAAGGTGTCTTATCTCAGTATACAAAAATAATTAATTTCATGTGTCTGTCTGTATCACTCTATTACCTGCAAGGCTTATTCTTTGTTATTATTACCTTTTGTATTTAACTTAACGTTGGAGTTCACAGCCTCATCTCAGTACGTAAAAATGATAATTTCGTATTTTCTGTCAGTCTGTGTCTCTATTCTTAGTGTAGGTAACAGTATTCCTTATATATTTCAAGTTGACCAGTTTGGCCATATTGGGCTTACTTAACATTAAAAATGGAACTATTGCAATTCTCCACGGAGTAACTAAATTTTGCTAATTCTTAATTTCCCTGAATGAGAGATTGGTTCAAATTCTTATGTTTTTTGTTGTAACTAATGGCTATGCAGATGTTGGGGAAGTCTCGGTCTCTGTTTATAAAGGATTACAACCAAAGACTCTTCAATTGGTTGGTGGCCTTCTCTCTAGTTATGGTAGTGATTGGCCGCTTTTTTATAAAATTCATTTTGATTGAAATTGGAGCATGGGCACTCTTCATATTTTTGGAGACATACACAAGAATGTTTTGGTCAGCAGAGGCACTTTACTATAACCCAGTTTGGCATTTCATAGTTGCAACTTGGGAAACTGTGGTTTACAGCCCTGTCCTGGATCTTGACAGGTAATTTGAACCTTTTCCTTTGCCTCCTCGAATTGAATTTATGTCAAAACCTTTGTATCAGTTGCTATTAAAATCCACTTTAGATATGATTGGTTAGTGTTAAATTTCTGCATTTCATTCATGCTAATGAAAAGTTGAAAGCAAGAAACCTAGGGGTGATAGAAAACATGTAAATGCATTAGTTTCACTTTCTTTTGCCCGAATTCCACCTTAGTTCGATTTTTCTATACATGATAATTGTTATTAAAAGTAATCTGTTCCATGCTTGTCTTTAACGATGATCACCTATCTTGTTTGAGTTTTTGTGCAATGATGGTATATTTGTATTGATATATAATACTTTTGGTGATAAAAACAGATGGGCTATTCCTATAGGTGCAGTGCTGTTTTTGTTTATTCTTTATTGGCGGTGTTTTGGGAAAAGGAAACATGGTTCCCAGTGGCTATTACCTTTATACAGAAACAATAAAAATGGTTCTAATCGACCACGAACAGACTAAATCTGTGATGATGGTTGCAGTTAGCGGCGTGTTTCAAGAGTTTGGCATGCTGCTCTGCAATTTGTTGTTCTATATGGCGAGCTATTTATTTTATTTTTACTTGGAGCTCGCTGGCCCCTTCATCTCGAAAAGGTTCTTCTGCCGACTGTAAAAAAAGGTGAACCGAGGGTGACTGACCTCTAAAGTAACTTCTACGACTTTGGCCCCTCACAGATGTTCTTTGTTGCCACAATGGCACTGTATCTGATTTTATTTCTGTATCATTTCCCAATTACTTATATAGGATTGTAGAGTAAATTACATGTTATATACAATGTGCTGTGCCACAATCATGTGTTGTCGTGTAAACTGGTAAATTTAAAGTAGAAAGGAAAAAATGTTTATTCTTTTTTCTTGTTTGCAGTTGGTAAGTAAGCGATCCCTGATATCACAACGTACTCGGGGGTTTATCCACGTTGCGGGATGGGGAATACCTCCACAGTTACATTCTTTTTGATGTTAGTAATTCAATACTGTAATTTCTGTAAAACTAGCATTAATGGTGTTATTAAATAAAAATCCTATAATATATATATATATATATATATATATATATATATATATATATATATATATATATATATATATATT
>Ga0099822_1001791_pt1 | contig 25810 bp, 20 predicted proteins | sample CowpeawhiteBW_FD_76839 | JGI IMG/M metagenome (GOLD analysis project Ga0099822, IMG submission 76839) | Root nodule microbial communities of legume samples collected from California USA - Cow pea white BW | ecosystem: Host-associated > Plants > Roots > Nodule | place: USA: California | collected... | reverse complement strand
GACTTCCTCCCTTGCACGTGTTTGCCAATTAGGGTACATACTCAATAATATCATTGTCCAAACAAGCAAAGATGAAGTGGTCTCCTGCCCTGCAAAGTAAAATAATTTGCATTCCCCAATAACTTCTTCAATATTCATTCCAACATTCTTATTGTTTCCCTCTTGCATTTCCTTGTGATTTGACTCCAGTAGTATATCTAACAAGTCATTCTTAGTGGCTTCACCCGCCTTTAGTGCTTTCTCTCTGTTATTAATAATATTCATAAGTGAAGCTTTTATTTCTCTGTCAATTGCATTCATCCTTCTATGTGTAGCAGTGGGTACAAACCTACAAGGGAACATAACCAATCCTCTATTAATCATGATTTGAAGGAAATTCTCTTTTTGATATCAAATAGGTTTCTATGATAGTTTTTTCAGTGCTAAACATAGTTTGATTTTACAAGTTGAAATAGAGAGATATCATAACATGCCACAATATTTGGTAAAGTGGTTCTTGTAAACAAGTTTCTTTGATTCTTAATGATATGTACTGTTTTCTAATCACAATGTCCTTCACAAAAGAATGGAAATTTGGTTTAGTTAAATACACACATTAGTCTTACCTCCATCCAGGGATGTAAACTTTCAACATAAGTTGCACTGTTAGTTGAGTTTGCTCTTTTAGAAGTTGAAATATTCTTCTTCCTTCTTCATAACTGCTTCCAAATGCTGTTCGAGAAATTGCGTCACTAGCCAAAGTCTGAAGGAAAGGCCATACGTCTATTTCACTTGATCCATTGGAAGAAAGCATTTCCTCCCATTTGCTAATCAGATCATCACAACATTTGATGAATAGTGGTAACATGTCCTGGGGTGTAATGCAGAAATAGCGAAGCGTTAAAATTTTCAATGTCAACATAGATTGGTAAATTTCAAACTTCACATCATGTTACATGTACACCAACAGATGTTAGTTCCAAGAGAATACATTTTTTTGTGGAGTAACTTTTACATGCAAAATTAAAGTAACACATTTGCAACTGTGTCTTCCTCACATTTTCGGAAGTTACATTAGTCAATATATATATAGATCTATGTCTAGTAATCAGAAACTAACCTTCAACTTCTCTAAGTTGAAAGCAGGATTGATTATCTTTCTGTGCTTGCTCCACTTTTCTCCATCGAGCCTTACAAGACCAGGAGCTAGTAACCTGAATTGTGGATTCAAATTAATCTTTTCGAAGTCAGTAGGCTTGTTCAATACTTCTTTGATTAGCTCAGGATCAGTGAGGGTCACCCTTGGTACCGGTCCAAACCAAATAAAAGAATTTTTGCCTACATACCATCAACAAACAATATGAATACAGTTAACTTGAATATGAAAAGGAAGAAAAAAAAAGTCAAGAATCGAAAAGAATAGACAAATTTGTGTGTGCTATTTGACTTTGATATATATATATACATATGTGTGTTTCTTGATCTTAGACAAAAGTTGTTAAGATTAAAGAATAAATTCGTGTATTTTTTTTAATTAATCATGTGATAATAGGAATCAATAACAGAAATGAAACAAAATAGTATTGTCTGTACTAAAAACTTGGAAATCATTGGAAACTCCTCTGTAAACCGGTATTTAAACAGAATGATGCAGAAATAGAAATCAAAGGAACTTGGAAAATTGTTTGCAAGAAAGATCAGCAGCCACCTCTATCTATAGTAAGGACTCAAAATATTGTGTACTTATAGCCTTCAAGAGCAGTTCAATAAACCATAAGAACCTTAGAATTTAGAACTAAGCTTTTCATTGCCCCTTCCACCAAAGATCCAAAGATTCAATCAGTATGGTGAGTTTTCACGTAAACCAAGTCCCCTATCTAACACACCACTCTTCTTTTTCGATTTTTATTCTTTGCTTCATCTAAATCCTGTAACTTCAAGGTAGCAATTTCATTCAAACCTTGGGTCATATATGTTTAGATACTTTCTTTCCCATCCAAAAGAAAGGACCAAGCAGAGAATTTATAAGACAGAAGAATATCCTCGTGTCAGGACAAATACCTTTGGGGCATTATGGTTTCGTGTTTTCTAAGCATATTTAGACCGTGCCTGCCTACTCCTCTGACTTATGGACAAATATCTAACATTCCATTATATCATGTGATTGCAAACCTAGTTTCATGTCATTTAATGACAGGGATCTCCAAATTATGATCGTTATATTATTACTAAAGGGATGTGACTGATGTTGATTACATTATGGACCGTACAAAAAGTAGTCTAATTATCTCAAATTATTTTGACAGATTCAGTAAACGAATTCATCATATAATGAACAATTTTCAAATATAGAGATAATGTAATTACAGATAAAAGTTTGGTATCAGTCTGAAATGTCTCACAGAGATTTCTGTGTACTGCTGTAAGTGTGTCTTCAAATACAACTAGTTGGAGTTATAGTTACTGATAAAAAAAAGTGTAAATGCGTAAAACTAACCAATACACTTTGAAATACTAGCTTATCAATTAAATCCACTTATGTACTTTGTAGCTTTTGGAATGTGTCAACCTAGTGGACACTCACCCAGTGTACTCTGAGAAGTCACATTTAGTTACTTACGCACGAGAAAAGTGTCGAATTTTATGAGAGGTTTGGTAATAGAAAATTAGAGTTGCAGGTAGATAGAACTGAATTGGAGAAAAAAAAAACATTTAAAATAGTGAACTTACTTAGTAACTTATTTCCAGATAAAACACTATTTGTTCTGTGACATGTTAATATGTCAATAGAAAAAACAACATCCATGCAAAGCTATCAAAATCTAACTCATGAAGAAATATTGGGTATCATATGAGTGAAATATTGTGATCTATTCTGAACAACTATTAAGCAAGTTACCATCGGTGCTTCACCCACATAATATACTCGGAAAAACCAAAGAAGGACCTGAACAAAGAAAGACATAACAACAGTTGAAGCATACCATGTGTATTGATACTGTGATGGAAAAAGGAAAACACTCGCGGTACTATGTCGTGTGAGAAGAGATTCATGGGTTTGGAGTAGGCTTCCTTTCTCATCTTCACAAATTCATCGGTGTCTCCAACGAAAAGTTTATATGGATTGCCTTGAAGGCCTTGCTCTCTGAGAAGCCTTTCAAGCCTCTTCGGAGTGAACCATAACCAATTCAGCATCCTCCACGCCCATATCAGAACCAGTATCAGAATCAGCATCAGAATCCTGGTCCACGCTGCTTCCATTTCTCTCTCGCGGAGTTTGGTGGAGCAACCAAAAAGGGCCAAGGGGGTCAACAAGAGATTTCAGTACTTAATGCGTATTTGTTTTGAACATTGCTAGATATCATCGACCAATAAATGCATTAATTTTTCCTAAAATTTGTTTTATATGTAATTATTAATATGTTTTCTTGTTTATGACTTGGCCAATAATAGGAAGTTAGTACGTGTTTCAGTTTTGTACACACTTAAGTAAAATGTTTTTTACTTGAAGGTAAATTTTGATTATTTTAATTTTCAAATGTTATCATTGTTTTAAAAAAGAATAATTGAAACTACCTTCACACGACTCATAGATCATTGGTATGAAGTAATGTTTGAAAAAACTTTCTATTTTTTTAATTAAATTGAATAAAATTAATGAAAATTGAAATTAAATTGAATATAAGATACATGGTATATTAATTTAACATGTAGTAGTGATATTGACTTAATATGTAGTACTGAAATGCCACATGTACAATACTGACTTGACATGTAAATAACCTTTTTTAAAATTAAAAAAAATTAAAAAAATGATAAAGTGATATGTAACGATCACCGTTTATCTTTTGTTAATAATTTAAATGGCGTCTAGAAAAAAAAATTAAATTGACCATAATTTACAAAAATTATAACTTTTTCAAATATTTTGAAAAACAGAGAACGAGAAAAAATAAATTTTATGAAAATTGAGATCAATGATTTGAGATCAGTGATGTATTTAAGCTTCTTTTATACATGATACTACGATACATTTTACTATATATATACTTATATAAACATATAGAATATATGAATAAAATATAAAAAGTTTCTTTGGATTACGTATCTTATATATTTTTCATATATCTCATTTCATGGTTGGTTCTCCTATTTTGTAAAACCCAAAAATTCTCAAGTATTTTCTTTTTGTCACCATGCAACTTTTCTTCTACCCAGTGTCAAGATTGACGGCATTACCTAATTCGTATACTTCAATTTGGGTCTTACGAAAATTAGTACGTAAAACAAAACAAACATTATCCCCGAACAGCATTGGTGTTAGGAGACTCGACATTATCCGTGATCCCCGCTCATGTATGATTTTATTTTAAAATACTATCGTAAACACATCCGCGATATTTTTTTAAATATATATGATATTATATTAGTAGATGATAATATTATAATATTATTAAATTATAATATTATTAAGTTAATATATAAACTAAAATTATCTTTATTAAAAATAAAGTAAAATAAACAGATGAAATAATAACTATTGATAGAGAAAGAAGAAGAGAAGAAACAGAGATAGCCGATTTTATAAAAAAATTATAAAAGTAACGGTTATTTTTTTAAATTTAATAAATTATTATATTTAAAGGGTAAAATTGGTATTTTAAAATGTGTACACAACAAGAAGAATTCCCTTTATTATTGTTATAGATAAAATAATTTAACAAGGATTAAATAAAATAGTAAAAATATTAGGTTTTATTTTCAAATAGAAGTGTCCATATCTGATTTTGACCAAAACAAACCCAACATTTCACATTCAGAATTTCTAAAGTTAAAAATAATATGGATATATATATATATATATATATATATATATATATATATATATATATATATATATATATATATATATATATATATAAATAAAGTAAAAGTAAAGAAAAATACATAACAAAATCAAGCCATTCTATGGATATTTTCTAAACTTTTCGTCATTTTGTTGGAAAATCCTCATTTGGATTAGTACAACAAAAATTAAAATTGATAACATACAGTTGTGTTCTAGAACACCTAAAAATACAAACCAGTTTTAGTTGTCCAAATTGAAGAGTAGAATGACAAAGTATGTCTAGGCTATACTAGATATTTTAAGTTGCGTGTAAGAATGAAGATAGGTTTGTGCATAACTATCGCATTCCTTTCCCATACTCGTCCACATCTTTATTTTGGTGTCTAGGGATGTAAACAGGGCGGGTAGGATACGGGTACCTGCTGGATAAATATATGTCCCGTGCTCGTATCCATATCTGTTATGTATTCGTTATGCGGATACTTGTATAATTTTTTAATATCCATATGTACTTACAGGTATTTACAAAAAAATAAAAACAAATATTTAACAACATATTTTAATCGTAAATTCAAATAAAATAAAAATACATAACATTCGTAAATTTTAAACAAAGTCCAAATAACCCATTTAAATAGTGTTGAATAACAATTTACAAAGAAATGATTTTTTTTAAAACTAATTGATAAAAAAAATAACTCACTCAAAATCAATATATTAATATTTTAATCATGTTTTTTAATTTTTTTAAATTTAAATTAGAGTATAGCGGGTACGGGTATCCACGACTATGGATACTATGATACCCGTATTTTTTTTGTCATCTCTACTAGTGTCCATTTAAATTACAAAACTAAATAAACTCATATTTCATATCAATTTTGTTTTGACATTTTTTTGTAGGAAATACTTATAAATTTTGTTATGAAAAAAAAAATTGCAGGAAATTGCTACCAATTTTTTTGTAAAATATTTTGTATAAAAAACTTTTCACAACAAATTTTGAAGGAAATACTTACGAATTTTATAATTTTGTAGAAAATAATTACCCACGAAAGAATTACCTGCCAACTAAAATTCTTAGAAAAAATAGTAGGAAAAAGTCTTTTCTTGTAAATTTTTTTAACAAATTTGCAAGAAAATTCCCATGCAATAAGAGAATTTTTAGTAGTGTTATTAAAATAGTCAATATTATAAATAAAAAATTATAATTGATCACTAAATTTATTACTAATTAATTAGAGACCAATTTAGAAACTAAGTTATTTTGGTCTCCAAAACCTAAGTAGCTAATTTTAAAAACCAATTTAGTGACCCATTATAATTTTTTATTCACAATAGTGACTATTTTAGTAACCAATAATTTTGGATTTTGTATATTGGCATCAAAATTGGTCACTATAGTTATTAATACTTATTGGTCATTAAAATTGGTCACCATTTAGAAGTTTTTTTAGTGTATATTATTATATTATTTATATTAATTTTTTTTAAAAAAAACTTTTCTCTTTAAAATCACGTGCAACCCCTCAATTTCTTTTTCTTCTTTCTTTCGTTTCTCTACATCGTACCTTCATCTCTTTTTCCCCTTCACCTTTCTGTCTCAATTTTCACCATCAATTTCTCATCCTTTTCAAAATCAAATCGCATCACAGTGAAATTGAGGAGCCAAGGAACATTTTGGGCCGATCAATTTCTTCTTTTGAGTAAGTTCATTTCTACACCCTTTTTCTTTAAAGCATTTTGTTTTCCTCTTACTTGTGGCTTTTCTACGTTGTAGGCAGATCTCTCTCTATGAGAGATAATAAAATCATGCTCTAGTTGTTAATCAAACTTTTCTTTGTGTAGATAGAGCTATTTTATGCTTTGAAGTTATGTAAGGGAAGACACTATTGGGAATCTACCTTAAGGTAAGGGAAACTGATCATTTATAAGTTATTAATTTTATTGAAATATTGAGTCTTGGTTTTGAGATTTAATTTGGGGTGCTGTAAAATTCTCCAATTGCATGAAATAAAACACATTATGTACTGTGTACGATTGAGAGGTGACAAATTTATGTTTTTCTAAATAGGTGGAGGTAATAAATTTATATTAGAAAAATTATGATAAGAGTTGAGAGGTAATTAATTCCTTTTTCAAGAGAAAGGCTTGTGATGATGATGAAAAAAATGCATCTACGTGAACTAAATTGGAGAAATTTCATGTAAAACCCAAAAATTGAAGAAAATGATAAACAACTCTCTAAAGTTCCTAGAGTTACATATAATGAATTTGAAAATTCTTTAGAACGTGACCTAGGGAAGCACCTCAAATTTGGCAAAACCAATCAAATAAAATTGATGAGGTACGAAGTGCTTATCTAAAATGGGGTCCATATTGTCGCCACCATAGTTTATTAAGGTCAACTATAGAAAAACCTTAAAGATTATAGTCTTTGAAACCAAGTTTAGGTCTGGGAGCCGGTTACGTGTGGGGAAGGTATTAATACCCCATAACGTCCATCCAAAGACGATTCCTTTAAATTAAGTGTGCAAAATTAATGCAATTTTTTAAATATTTAGTTTCCTGCAAAAATCAAACAAACAAACAAATACGAAATATTAAAGAAAATATTATTGAAATTTTTAGTTGGGTTCGACAAGGATTGACCTTGCTCCTACGTATCTCCATTCACAATAGAGAATCAAGGTTACGTAATTCTTTAAAAAACTATTTGGAAAATAATCTTTAAAAACATTTTAAATTTTTGGGAGATGAACCCGACAAGGAATTGACCTCGCTCCTATGTATTTCCATTCAAAAGGGAAAATAAGGGATAATGTAATTCTAAAATAAAAAAACTATTTGAAAAAGATGTGATTTTTGGAAGGTGAACCCGACAAGGATTGACTTTGCTCCTACATATCTCCAATCAAAATGGAGAATTAGTGAAAATGTAGTTCTAGATAAGAAAAACTATTTAGAAAATATGTAAGAGTTTGTAAACTTGAATTGTTTAAGAGAGGTTTTGTATATTGTAAAAAGTAATTATTAAGTAGGTTTGAGACTCAACATGATAGCTAATGCTAGGAAAATCTGATTATCACGCAAGTCCGAGACTCAACATGATAATTAATGCTATGAAAATAAGATTGCCAAGCGAATCCAGGACTCAACATGATAATTAAAAAGTATATATAAAAAAAGATTATCAAGCGAGTTGGGACTTGACATGATAATTAAAGTTATAATAAGAAAGATTATCGAGTGAGTCGGGACTCAACATGATAATTAAAGTTATAAAAAGAATGATTATCAAACGAGTCTGAGCCTCAACATGATTATTAAAGTTGTAAAAAGAAAGATTATCAAACGAGTCTGGAACTTGACATGATAATTAAAGTTATAAAGAGAAAGATTATTAATCGAGTTCGGGACTCGACATGATAATTAAAGTTATAAAAAGAAAGATCATCAAACGAGTCTGAGTCTTGACATTATAATTAAAATTATAAAAGGAATGATTATCAAACGAGTCTAAGACTCGACATGATAATTAAAATTGTGAGAAATAATGATTATCAAGCGAGTTCGGGACTCTACATGATAATTAAAGTTATGAAAAATAATGTAGATCAAGTGAGTCTGAGACTTGACATGATAACTAATTATGAAAAATAATGATTATCAAGTGAGTTTGAGACTCGACATGATAACTAATGTTATGAAAAATAATCATTATCAAGCGAGTCTAAGACTCGAAATGATAAATTAATGTTATGAAAAATAATGATTATCAAGTGAGTCTGAAACTTGACATGATAATTAGTATTCTGAAAATAATGATTATCAAGCGAGTTCAATACTCAACATGATATTATTATGATAATTAATATTAAGAAATTTCGACTATCAAATAACTCTGAGATTCAACATGATAATTAAAGTTATGAAAATAATGATTATAAAACAAGTCTAAGACTCGATATGATAATTAAAATGATGAAAATAATAATTATCAAACAAGTTCGGAACTCGACATAATAATTAAAGTTATGATAAAAAGATTATCAAGCGAGTCTGAGACTCAACATCATAATTAAACATGAAAAATAATAATTATCAAGCAAGTCCGGAACTGAACATGATAATTAATTTAAAAAAAAATTGGCTTGAAATTATTATATATATTTAAAAAGATATTCTATTGTTGGAAATCAATCTACTAATTCTATGGTTTTTGACAAAAATGTGTTATGCATAGGGAGGATATAATACAATATTATAACAAAATAAAGACTAATAATTATAACGAAACCTGGACTAATTAATGACTTACGAGAATGACATTAATGACCTAAGAGAATAGCTTTTGAAAGGGCATAGAGGAATATGATTTCTCAATTCGAAGATAAAAATTGGTGCTTTCCATGCGCTCACTTTTTGAACGCAAACGACATCATTTAAATGCCCCTGCTCCATGCTTTAGGTGAGAAATGAAAAGGAGAAAGAAACAATGCTCCAATAGTGGCAAGTGCCTGCAACCTTGTCAACTACAATACCATTCTCACAGTGGAATCAAGGATCGTGTGCCACCATCTCATTGAACACTCTCTCGGCTTGCTTAGAGGTACGAGGAACAACATTTTCGCGACGAACAGTGGTTGTTTGATAAGTCAAAGAGCATACCCTTTAGAAAGCAGTTGCCTTAAATGACGAACATGTAGATGTCATCAACCCGTCGACGTCCTTTCCATGCATAAAACCAAAGGATTTAGTCATTGTATTTTGTTCAGGTTTTGGCCTTTCACTGTGGCGTTTGCACCGGTGGGAGTTGGGGTCAATATTACCCGTGGTTCATGCAACACTCAACATTGACCTTAAGTAAAGTAACGCATTAAAAACCATACAACAGTTAAACTATAATTCGAAGAGTTTCAATAAATGCTCATTAAACATATAAGGAGAATCAAACCTTTCACTATGATATGACATTCCTTGGATCAACAAAAAATTCTTAAAGCCTCTCGCTCGGTCTTGCACCACTTTTCTTGAGTTTCTGGATCCGCACTATCATCTTCCTTTTCCAATCTATGTTTGATAACTTTTTCTATGAAAACCGATTTTTTCCTATTCCTTGTTTGACGAGTTTCGGTATCATTCCTCTCTTCCTTTTTAGTTGTGTTTTCTCTCTTATCTTCTCATGGCTTTATCTTTGGCGGCTTTCACTCTCCAAAAAATGTTTTTTTCATGTCGCTTCTTTTTGTGTTTGGTACCATGGTATGTCATTTCTTAGTGTGAGTTGTTTTAGGATGATCATTAATGGAGGGTCATGAGAGTGAGATCCAAAAATGATATTTTTAACCTTGAGAAGAAGATGTTAGTGGATAAAGAAAGAATGTCTAGTTATGTGTTGTGTGAAAACCTTAGTTTTAATGAAGCGAAAAAAAAAAAAGAAAAAAGAACTCGAGGAACGGGCGTGAGAGAGTATGAGATTCTGAGACCTTTTTTTATATTTTTAGTATCGTCTAAGATATTAAGTGTGAGTGGAGGTTGAGAGAAACATGAAGAGAATCTAGGTTGTGGGAGTAATGATGTAATTGAGTAACGGTAACATATAACAAATTATTATAAAAAATACTTTTCTTACTATTTTTTAATTTTAATTTTATTTCTTCTTCAGTAGAAACTATATATATTTTTTAGGTTTTATTTTTATTAGTTTGTTTTATATACATATTAGCCTAATTATTTGTTAAACAACAATATTTTTATAGTTTTTTGTATCGTTATCTTTTTTCCATTTTGTTTTAAATTCACATTTATTTTATAAAAATATTTTTATTATTTAAAAACTCTTTTTCTATTTCCAATTTATTATTATTACTATTATTATAAAACTCTCTTTTTTTATTCTTATTCTTAATCATAAAAATTATTTTTATGTTTTTTGGTGTTTATCTTTTAAAAATTTATTTTCATTATAAAAGTTATTTGTCTTATTTCTTTTCTATTAAAAAAACTTTTAGTTAGTTTATTATATATTTAAATTAGTTGTCTAGGAAATAAGAAAATTAAGATTATTATTATTAAAAAAATTCATTTTATTTTATTTTATATTTAGCCACCTGGACGAAATTGGGTGTTGACATATATCAAATGTTTCTAGAAAATTATTTGTGGTTTTGTAAAGATGATCATCTAAGAAGATTTGAATACACATGGTTTAGCTTATTTCCTTTATGATTAGAGTATTCTCTATTAAAAGATGCTGCATATTGCTTATCTTGCTATCTTTTTAGTAAAAAACCAAGTGGGCGTCCTAATTAAGATGTGTTTATTATTACAGATAATTGACTTTTCATTCTAATTTGAAATGAGTTTATTGTCATCAACATGTTGTAACTTTGTCGAGTGTCTTTTTATAGGTTTTAAAATTTGGAGGAAAGTTAATAATGGAAAAAATTATGCTTTTCTTAAACACACAGGGAACGTACCTTGTTCACCACACAATATTGTAGTGAGAGCTTATTAAAACTTGTTAAATTAAAATTGTCATATTAGAAATGTTTTGGAAGTGCAAAGCTCAAATCAAATTATGAAGAATCGGTTGCGTCTCAAGACTTCAATTGGCACAATTTGTTTTTTTTTTATCACTTCAAGCTTATGCCTTTAGAGATCATCATGAAACTACTGAATTGAGGAACTAAGGTAATTTTGTTGAGATGATAAAAATCATAGAATCATACAATGATAAAGTTGTAAAAATTGTGTTAGAAACTGCTTCATAAAGTTCCGAATATACTTTACATAAAATTCAAAAACAGTTATTGAATATTCTTTCTAGTAAAGTGAAAAACCAGATTCATGAGGAAGATGGGGATTCCAAGTTTTGAATAATAGTTGATGAAGCTCACTGAATAAAAAAAGATCAAATGGCTCTTGTTTTGAGATTTATTGATAAAAAGGGTTTTATACAAGAGCAATATTTTAATATTATGCATGTTAAAGACACTGCAACATTAATTTTGAAGAATGAATTGTGTGTTGTACTTTCTTGACATAATCTTAATGTTTCTAATATTTGTGGTCAAATGTATGATGATGCTAGCAATATGAGAGAAGAATGGAATGGATTAAAAGCATTGTTCTTGAGTGATTGTCCTTATGCATATTATGTTCATTGATTTTCTCATCGATTAAATCTTGCCTTGGTTGTTGCATAAAGAGAAATTATTCAAATTCATCAGTTCTTTTCACAATTGACTTTTATTATGAATATAGTTTGCTCTTCTAGTAAATGTCATGATGAGTTACAGGTTACCAAGTTAGATGAAATTGCACATTTGTTAGATAATAATTAATGGGCGTGAAGATGGTAAAAGGAAAAATCAAATTGGTACTTTAAAATGAGCAAGGCATACCCATTAGTGTGAGGAATTTTAGGGATAACAAATGTTCTTTGTTAACCATTGCAACAACTATATCAAGATATAGTTAATGTTATGCATTTAATTTGTTCTACAAAAGTACTTATTAGAAATTCGAGAGAAAATGATTGGGATAAGTTCTTAAAAAATGTGACTTATTTTTGTGAAAAAAATGACATTCAGGTGCCTTAATTTGGGGCTTCTTGTGTAGTAGGGCAAGGACACTCTTGTCGTTTAAAAGGTCATATTATAGTCGAACATTATTTGAGAGTTGAAATATTCTTTGTTACAACTGATAAGCAATTACAAGAGTTAAATTGTAGATTTAATGACCAAACAAATTGAGTTATTATTAATGACCAAGCAATGGAGTTATTAATTCTAAAGCAATGAGATTCTCATAAAGGTTTTAATATTGATAAAATTTGCATTTATGTAGACACGTATTATCCCATGGATTTCAATGAGCAAAAAACACTTCAAAAAATAATGTAAATTTTGACGGTTATTTTCGTAAAATGTGGCAATTTTAACCATCACAATTTACATCTGTGGTGGTTTTGAAAACCACCGCAATTTATGTTGCCACAAAGTTTAATGTGGCAGTTTCAAGCTAACCGCCGCAACAACTGACATTTATTACATTGTAAAAAGTTGCGGTTCCGTGAGGTAAATTACGACAATTAAAATCTTCGTAATTTTTTAAATAGAAATAAAATATACCAAAAATAGTGACACATAAAAATGTCATAACTCATATTATATTACAACGTTTATAGTTGTCGCTATTATCAAATATCATAATTTAAGTATTTTATTATTACTATTATCCACATATATTTATAATTTCATAATTTAATAAATTTTTAATAATGAAAATTTAAAATATATAAAAAATAATGACACTACATAAAAAAAATTAACAAACATTATTTCTTATTAAAGATAACAAAATAATTACATCAAAGTGTCATGTTCGAGTATACAAAAAAAATAAAAGAAATACAACATTACATAATCATCATGCAATTCTACAACTAGGTTTTTATTCTAATCTTAAAATATTTTGCTTCCACCACTTGATCCAATTACATCATTTGAAGATGGCACGTCACTCCCAACATCTAGTGCCTGCAATGAATAAAGAATGAAAACTCTTTGTGTGCCAGAGCAAGTTCAGCTTTGCAATTGCAGTCTAGTTTAAGGGTTTCACAATCGCTTCTTCTTCAATAATATCATCTCCATCCTCATTTTCAAATTAACCAAAACATTTAGAACCACAAGATGGTTAATGATATGGCTTGATTTGAAGGCCTAACTTCAAGCCATTAACTGATATTTTGAAATGTATAAATTAGAAAGGTTATCATAAACATGTCCTAAACATGAATTTGAGGATAAATTCTCTTCAAGAAGGAGGGTATGATAGATGACTATATCCTAAACATATATAAGAAGAATTTAAGGAAGAACTTTTTCAATTCAAAGGATCTATGAAAAGGTCAAAGATCAGAACATGTCTCCTTGAAGCTCATAATGTTCCATGAAGGAGGAAATTTAAAGAATATGAAGATCATGAACACATTTGAAGAATAGTTACTAGAAAAATTAATTTATATTTCTATGTTTTTGGGTTTTGGGCTTTCTTCTAGAAATTAGTTTATGTTTTTATGTTTTTGGGCTTGAGCTTTCTTTTAAAGTTTCTCGGTTTTGTTAAACTTATGTTCATATCAATAGAGGTACAAAAAACTAATGTAAAGACTTTTGAGTTATAGTATATATTTGAGAGAGGATTTTCTTGGTTCTTGATTAGAACTCTGATTTTTATCAAAGATTAACATCTTTGTGGGGAATCTTCACTTGACTTATCAATCTGCTAGATTGTGGCTTCCTCCATCTCTATATTATTTTGTGTTCTTCTCTTATTTATTTGTGTTGTGCCTCTTAAGGATTCAAATTTAGAAGCGATCGTACTCTTTCCTAGATAGGATTGTATGATCTAGTATCTAGAGCAAAGTTCTCTTTTGAATTTCCTCTTCTATCTTATTTTTCTATCATATGAAAAATAAAAAATAAAAACTATTTTCTTTGAATATTTGTGTTATGTGCTTTGTTTTGATTTTTTTTTGTTTCATTATTCTTAGAATTTTGTAAGGAGTAAAAACCCTAAGGTTTTATCCAATTACGTCAAGTTTTTACTTTGTTGTGTTTTTTTCTTGTTGTTTGTTTACATTGTGTATTTCTAAATTTGATTTGTGTATATTATTTATTTTTATGTTTTCTGTTAATTATAGTCCTAATTAACTGTTTGTAATTGAAATTACACTGATTTACATAAGTTTGGGGGATTTGAAGGACAATTTGTTTAGTTTTATTTGTTTATGTTGAAAGAAAAGAAAAAAGAAAAGTAAAGTAAGGATCCAAGAGAAAAAAAGGTGTTCTACAAAAATTTTTACTGCAATTTTATTTGTGGTTTATTGATATATTATATTGCAATCAGTCTTTTTGTTAGAGTCTCCATTTTGTTTCCTTTAACTCTCTATGGTAGTCCTGTTGTTTTCTTATTTTATTGTTTTGTGTCTTTTAAAATTCCTTGAAGTTTTGTGTACAATTTTGTTTTTTGTTTGATCTTTTGAGTTAAGATTTAGATCATGCAACATTTTTCACAATGTTTTTTCACTCTTTGCTTAAATTACCAGAGTTCTTTGTTAAGCGTAAAAGGGAATTAAGTATAAAAGACAAGAGAGTACATTCTAAATATATTATTGTTATTTTACTAACCTTTCTTGCATGATGTAGCAATAATGAAAAATTCCTCATGAGCTAGAAAAGATGTAAGGCCCAAGAAAAATAATTATAAATTCAAAACTGGTAATTGGACATGAGGTATTATTTAAATTCTTAATGAAGTATAGCACAATTGGTTAAAGCGTTGTCATTGGTCGGTGGTCAAAGGTTCAATTCTTGATGTGTGCATTTGGAGTGTTTATATTTTAAATATTTTTTATAATAATTTTGGATGTGTTTATTGTGCCTTTGGTGTGACTTGTATTTTATAAATTAACTATAATTCATTGGGCATGTTTGTAATTTATTTTCTTGAATGCATTAAAGGTGTGGATATTATTGAAATGTTTGTTGTGTATGTGGTTGATAAGAAAATTGTGATAGTTGTTATGGTTTGAAGTGTTGGTTTGGAACTTAAAGGTAGTGAGAGAAAAAGCATAAATATGGTTTTTCTTTTTGTTTTTTTTTTTTGTTTGTTGTGTTCTTAGGAAGGTAGAAAGTTAAAGGTAGGTTCGTTGAATCTAGTCGCAGGCACAATAAAAGGAGAGCAAAAGGTGTTTTTTTTTAAGTGTTTAGAGTGGGTTAGGATAACATAAGCTTGAAGGGAAAAATGCTAAAAATTTTGCAAAGTCTAGGAACCAAAAGAAAGCGAGTCATCTTAGTTTTGATTTTTTTTAAAGGAAGTGTAAGTATTAAAATGGTTGAAATGCTAAGAAGCGGGGGGGTTGAATTGGCTAGTTAAAAAATATGTTGACTTTTAAAAGCCTAAGATAATTTTCAATTGAATCAAATCAACCACGAAGTATGGATGCAAACACTCCTAGACTAGACACTTTCAATCGATAAAAAACAGAGATAGTCGATTGATTCATTAAATAGATACAGTACTGATAGAATCCACCGATTGAATCGCAAAAACAGTAAACTAAAAAACTGTGAAAATTGGAGAAATGTGAATTTGTGATTTAAGTCAGGAACAATATGAAAGGTCAAACAAGATAGATTCCTATAAGTTTTACAAACATGAGAAAAGCTTCAGATCATGCTAGAACACACAAGAATAACACAAAAATGGTTCAACTAAAATTTCTTTCAACTTTAAAATGCAATAAAAGTGGGAATAATTAGAGAGAAGAGCGATGCACAAGATTTTTATACTGGTTCACTCAAACCTGAGCTGCATCTAGCTAGTAAAGGCAACTCGAGCCTGAGTTTGTACTATTTCAAAAGATTTACAAAGTTTATAACATTACATTTTCAAAATATGCAAGAACACCACACAATGACTCTTGATTCACACAAGAATCATACCAACATAACAAGACACCTCTTGCAGACCTGAAAAACCACCAAGCATAACCTAAAAGCTTGAGAAAGACCAAACCTCAGTGGTGGCACAACCTTGCCTATCAAAAACACTTTCTCCAAGCTTCAAACACCAAGCAAAAGCTCCACATCTGTATGATCACGAAAGAGAGGGAGTTCCAAAAATTTAAAACAATTTTTGCGCTAAAAAATGGTCTTCTTAGCTCTCTTTCAAAAAATACAAATTTTATAGTCAAACTGTTACGAAATTCAACAGGTTGATTTCCAAATCAATCGGTTTTAAGTGAAATCAACGATTACAAAATAAATCAACTAATTGAATGTGTACTAGTTAAGACTACTGTAACAAACCTTTTAATATGTTCAAAACTCATTCAACAGATTAAAAGACACCATTTAACCTGTTGAAAAATATTTCAACAGATTAAAAGACACAACTAAGACCATATACATCTAATTAATGCAAAATGGTCTACAACATGAATACAATTCTTCAAGCTTGTTTTCCCCATGAATAATCCAGATATAGAGCACACACACAAGGCTTGATCAACATGTGAGACATCAAATCTTCACATCTTCATCAATGTAAACATGGTTCCAACATCTTCCAAGGCAATGGCTTCATGTGACTTCATCAAATCTTCAAGCACCAAACATCCAATCTATTTATGCTAATATGAAGAACTTGTTATCGGGAATTTCAAGATAAGGGGAGTTAAACTTGTACTCATTATTGTGCTTATGTGTGGAGAAATTTTGACGTTTGATATATGTGTGTTCTTTTTGGGGATAGAGTATGATATTCTATATTTTTTTTATGGATGAATTCAAGGTGTAAATTGTGAGATGCTCTTTTGATATAAGTTTTGGTATTTTGTGGCGATATATAGAGAAGCATGATTTTTTTATTTGGAATATGGAATTGCAAAGGGGAATTTTGAGTTCCATGATCATTTGGTTGTTTTTACTTGTCACATTTAGCCATTATCCACCTTCTCTTAAATATAAGATAAAATTTTTAAATAGTCATTGTTGTTTTGATAAACATAATATTTACATTATTCTAACTATAAAAAATGTGAAAACCTTTAACTTTGTTAAACATGATCTTTATATTATTATAATTAATAAATCTTTAATTTCTTTAGACAATCAACCCTAAGCGGCAAAAACATTTGTGAAACTACATTGCACCTTCTAAATTAATAAAACGAAACTATAACAAAATTAATAAATCTTCCAACCAACGCTTAATACCTCTCCTACATTCATTAAAACTCATGTAGTCCACTAAAGACTAGGTGAGTGATAACCCACGCAACCCACACTTTCAATAGTAAATCAAGTGAATTGTTATTAGGAAAATGATGTTTTGACTACTAAATTTTGACAACTTTCTCTTACAATCTTAGTTGTCATTTTCTAAGTGGTTTTCCATTTTTTCTTTTTCTCATTCTCAATATTCAAAAACCACTTAGAAGATGACACCTTATGTTGTAAGAGAAAGTTGTCAAAATTTAGTAGTCAAAATATCATTGTCTTTATTATTATAACAATTGGAACACGCTGCACCCAACCATACGCATGATATCAAAAATTAAAAAGAAGAAAGAGAAAAGATAATGCCTCTGCACCCACATACACGTAAAAAAAACTAAACAAAAGAGAAGAAAGAGAATGATTAATCTCATGAAATTAGATGCTACAGTGTAGATGAAAAGAAGAAGAAGAAAACCATGCCAGCCCACAAATGAACCCAACCTACACCAAAAGTCTGACGCTATGGAAGCAAAGAAGAATGGAAAAGTGCAAGCCCCAACAGCACCAAAACGCAAACAAAATCCTAAAAGAAACATGCAGAGACGTGTGTTCTGCACTCCAACCCTGCACATGAACCGACGTCCATAGACACTGCATGCAACCAATAGCATACTGCACCCTCAACACAAGTCAGCTGCCATTCGCGTCTGAACCAACTCTCACCAAACCACTGAGCCAGAACCTCTTTGGACGGAACCACAATGTGCTTCCATTGAACGAAAGCCACGAAAATATAACAGAAACGCAACAACACTCACATGATTATGGTTTATGCACCAAACTATAGAACCACAGGGAAAATTCAGGGAAACCGGAAAAATTATGCATTCCACATCAATCATGGTTATGTTTAGCATAAACGAAACTGCACACCCCTTCCATAACACATGTATATGCTATTCAAAGTTTCAAACATCAAGAGAAGAAAGCAAGGTTGGCTTCCCCTACCTAATACGTTTCTCTAAAATGTTTCTCTTCTCTAGAGAAGAAAGCAAGGTTGGCTTCCCCTACCTAATACATTTCTCTAAAATGTTTCTCTTCTCTACCACAACCGCTGGAATATAGTTCGCACCCTTGTCCTCTGTTCTTGTTTCTCTTCCCCCATAGCCTTTATAAAAACCTAACTTTCAACTTATAAATTCAGCCAACCAGGTTCGAACCCCGCACCTACACACATTATACACAATCTTCCACCACTAGGCTACATGCCATCACATGATATAACATGCATTATAAGTATTAAAACACTTATACTCCACAAACCATGCTTCCTTAAATTAGACAAATAACAACTTTAATCACTCATTTAATTAAATAAATACAATACTTAAATCACTCAAATAATAGTTATTCCATATTTAATAAATTTATAAAATAATTAAATAATCAAAATTAACAATCTTGATCAAGCCATCCATTTTACCCGTGGTTTCTCAATATTCTAATTTTTTGTCGAGTCTTACAATGTGATTAAAGGTAATCTCGTTCGTGAGACCATTGTGCATGGTTTTCTTGTCAAATTGCCAAGGTCCACCTAATAAGATATGACATGCTTCCATAGGTACTACATCACATAGCACACTATCTTCATACTTCCCTATAGAAAGCTTGACCTCCACTCGGTGATTGACTGCCAAATCCCCGTCTTCATTGAGTCAATGAAGTTTGTAATGTTTTTGATGAGGTAAGATAGTCAAAGACAGCTTGTCCACCAACCTAGTGTTGTAACAGTTACAACACGATCCATTGTCCACAATTAGAGAATAAGAGTTTTCCAAAATTTTACATTTTATGTGAAATATGTTCTCTCGTTGTGTTAGTGCCTGTGCACTAGGTTGATTGTTGAGGATCCTTCTAACCATCAAAAGGTCCCCCTCACAAGGGTGGGCATCTTCTACATTAGACTTATTGAATTCCTCACTTCCACTCTCACTTTCACTTTCATCAAGCAGTTATATCTATCAACACCCCTAAGAATCATGGTCTTTTTTGTGGGGCATTGAGATACTATGTGACCACTACCAAGACATTTGAAACATTCGATTTCACTTGTGCGAGTGTGTGATGATGCGCTACCCTCTTTGTCTTTACCTTTACTTGGATTCCTAGGTGGCTCATCCTTTTTTTCTTCTTTCTTGAAATCCTTCTTAACATAAGAGTTAGTTTGAGTTTGATTTCTCTTTGAAAAAGATTTTATCAAATTTTTTTGTTCTACCTTAATGCACATTTGCACTATATCATTTAAATCTTGGTAAGGTAGAAGTTCAACTCTATCTCTTATATCAAGGTTTAATACGAAGAGTTATAACAAGGAATAATGTTAGCTCAAGTGGTTAAGAGTACTTGGTTATGTTGAGAGGACTTGGATTGGAGTCCTGTGTATGTCATTAGTTTGATGTTTAATTATTTATTTCATTTTAGATACATTCATGGTGGTGTGGTATGAAATTATAAATCTATGTGTGCATGAAAAGCCATGAAAAATGTAATGGCTTGTTGGTTTGTGCATACACTTGATAACTGTGTGGATGTGATTTCAAACCTTGGCTAGTGTGAAAATAGTCCTTTTTACATTTGGATTATTTTGGCCATGTTGGGAGATACACAGAAAACCCTAGTTGTCATAGAGAGAAGTTAAAAGGGTTGAGAAACCACCATGTTAATGGCATTTGATGGCCATTAATCTTTTGTTTTAATTCTCATTTTATTTGTGTAATTATTAGTTTTTAGGGTTGAAAAAGTAATTAAGGAAGTGTTTTAGTGTAACGACAAAGGATACTAGTGGAGTTGTTGAAGACTGAAATTTTATAGCACTGAAATGGGGCAAAAAGAGAGCTTTGAAGGCTAGGAAAGGGTTTCTTGTGATAGTGCTATGGTTAGAGCAAGTTTATACCAAGAAGAAATTTTAAAAGCTCTTTTGAAACAAGAATTCCAAGCAAGGAAGCTACACCTACGCGTTTACTTTACGAATTATGTATTTTCATGACTATATTGAAGTTTGTGCATCCTTTTCCACTCGAGTTTCTTACTTTCTTCGCATTTCTAGGTTTCTGCCCAGAAACTGGCTAGCGGTGTTCTTGGGTCGCCAGGGGACACATGGGTGTAATGACCACTTATGGGATTTTTCCAGAAACCGTTTGATAGTGGTTATGGGCCGCCAGGCAGCACATAGGATTTTTGAGACTTTTGGAGTTTTGTTGAATTGCGACATGATTGATATTTTGGATATATTTTCTTCATTTTGCTGAGTGATTTATGATATAAATTGGTGAAATACTACTATATAATGATTCTTTTGGGTGAATTGTTTTATGAACAAATGTGTGGGATCACGTTGGGCTTTATAATGTTATTGGCTTAGCCAAACTTTTTCATGCTTTTATTGCCTTCTTCATGCAATGCTTGGCTTGGATTTTTATGAATTTGATAATTTTTTATTTTTTATTTATCTTTAAGGTGTCATGAAGTTTTAATCAATTTATTTCGACACCTCCATAAGCTCAACTTAGTTGTAGTTGCACTAACACACCTCAAAATATCCAAAGAATATTTATGCAACTAAAAAGTTATTTTTAACATGTTTTTGTATCTCCTACTCAATAAATCCAATTATAAAAAGTTCCAATTCAAACAATATTTAAGCACAAAAAAAAAAGTTAAGAATCCAATGTTAAAGGCTAAATGAGGGCATAAATATGCATTCATCAATAAGTTTCCACACTTTCCCCGTTGCTTCCTAGTTTAAGTTACTTGCTTTCACGGCCTAATAGGCTTGATGCTCAATGTCCACAGGTAGATGGCAAGCTTGACAAAAAAATGCTCTAAAAGGTTAAGTATCTATAAGTGCTTTATAAGTCCTTCTATGTGCCTAAAGTGTATTATCCAATTGTGTGGCTCAATCCTTCTTTCTAGGCTTTACCATCTTCTTCAGGATCTTCTTCATCTCCCTATTTGAGATCTTGGCTTGCCCATTAGTCTAGGGGTGATATAGTGTACCAATGTGATGTGTTATTCCATATTTTTCAATATACTACTTTCCAATAGCTTATTACAAAAGTGGATCCTACTAACACAAAATTGACTTATCACATCTTCTTATTTACGTCTGACCCATAGGAAATAGACATAAAAAATGACCGGTGGCATACTTATAATTAACTGCTTTATATTTACGTTTGTTGCCTTTGTAACAAACGTAAATATCAATAATTACGTTTGACCAGAAAGAAACAGACGTAAATTTACGTCAAATCAGAGGGCAACAGACATAAATTTACGTCAAACTAGAGGGAAACAAACATAAATTTACGTCTGACTAGAGGGCAACAGACGTAAATTTATCTAGTCAGACGTAAATATTAAGTTTTCTAAAGCCCTAGAAATAGCGCTCAACTCATCACAACGTTGCGCGAAAGGTTTTCAACCAAAACTCACACTCTACAGCGATGAACAAGAGGAGCAACGATGAAGGTGTTTTCACCCAACTACAATTACAACGCAAACCACAGTGGTGTTTCTCCATACCAAAAGCTTGGTTTTTGCATTTTTCTTTTGTGTTTTACCGCATAAAATTTGGTTTATATTAGATGTGTTATGTTAGGATAATTTTACGTCGCCTGATATTACGTCTGACCTACCATAGCGTAAAAAGCCTTTTTTGTGTTATTGTCCCTTAGTGACTAATGATGGTTGGTGGTATCCTAAACCTATAGAAAATGTTAGACTTGACAAAACTCATGACAACTTGAGCACCATTAGCCCTTGCAGCTACGACCTTTACCTACTTGGAGACATAGTCTATAACAAGTAAAATATACGAAAACCCAAAAGAAGGAGGAAAAGGACCGATAAATTCAATACCCCAAACATCAAATACCTTACAATATAACATGAGTTGTTGGGGCATCTCATGTCTTCTTGTAATGGATTTGGCTGCTCTTTGACATTACTCACAAATTTCATACACCCTTTGCACATCCTTAAATTTGGTAGGACAATAAAAACCATAATCCAATACCTTCCTTCCCTTCATTTATGTGTTGTAGTGTTCACTAAAAGGTAATGAATGACAAAACTCAAGCACATAAGGTATCTCAATGTCTGGAACACACCTCCTTATGACTTGGTCGCTACCAATGCGCCATAATAATGGTTCATTCTGCACATAATACTTTGCCTCACTTTTCAGCCTGACTATCTTAGATTTGGAAAATAAGGGAGGACTATAAAAAACAACCAAATAACTAACAATAACAAGTTACTCCTAGAACAATAACAAGTAACTCTTTGACTATCTTATCCTGAGTTGTGTTTAATGTCTTGAAAGCACAATATATTCCATGTGGCAAATTCCCATCTCTATGTGCAAGCACTACTCCCACTGCAAATGGTAATGTCTTGTTAGATGGTAATGGTTAGTGCCCTTTTCAAGCTATCAAAAGCATTTCTACATTAATTCTCTCCAAACTCAAACGGTATGTCCTTTTGAAGCAAATTGGAGAGAGGATTAACTATCATTCCTGGATAAACCTCTTGTAAAACCATGCATGTCAAAGAAAGATCGAACCTCTCAAACAAAAGAGAGGTAAGGTAATTGTGAAATAATATCAATCTTAGCAGGCTCAACTAATATTCCATTCCGAGAAATAGTGTGGCCTAAAACTATACCATGTTCCACCATAAAATGACATTTTTCAAAATTCAAAACAAGGTTAGTTTCCTTACATTTCTCCGAAACTCTCACAAGATTAGCCAAGAAATAATCAAAAGATGAACCATACACGCAAAAGTCAACCATAAAAACCTCAATACAATACTCCAACAAATCTATAAAAATACTCAACATACATCGCATCAATGTTTCTTTACAGTTCTTGTTGTTCGCACAATTGCAAGCTCTCCGCAATCGCAAATGGTTGGTATGCCTAAAACCTTATAACCACCACCATGGCATGAATCGCAACTTCATTGTCCTCAATTATTGCAAGAGGAAGACGATGCCCTACAAGACATACCTTTTTAGCGAAAGGAGGGTGGCAACCAGATTCTTCAAGTACAAGAAACCCCTAATTGCTCCACATGTAGACAAATGAAAACCCTATTCCTTTTCAAGTTCAACCTCTGTTGTATACACATCAAAACGACTACATCAATGTATAGTGATCATGTTAGAGGAACAATCCAATGTGTATATTGTTCTGTTATCGATTTAACGGTGTTAAGTAAAATGACTTAATTAAACGATATTTTCAAAATTTAAGACCAAATTGAACCAAAATCCTAAACTAGGATCAAATTGAAAAAACTTAACCAAAACTAAGGTCAAATGACTATTTAAGTTGTAGCTTTTATAGAAGATTTGTGAAGGATATCTCTACTCTTGTTGATCCTATTCATGAACTTATCAAGAATGATGTGTCTTTCATATGGGGTGAAAAAACAAGAAAAAGATATTAAAGAGTCAATAAATAAATTGACTCACGCTCTCATTCTAGCACTTCCAAACTTTTCTGAACTAGATGACTTTTCTCAACTATAGTGATGGAGGCGTGGTTCGGGACCGTCAAGGGATTAGAAAACAGATGATGGAATCATGCCCAGGATCTTCAAAGAGATCTCAAATTAGCTTCAGATCGTAGAATAGGAACTCTTTTATATTTTTTTTGTAATGTATTTGTTTGGTCGTTTTCGGACCTTTAGTTATGTTGGGCCTTTTGTGTTTCGGCCCATAGTATATAAGCCCTTGTGAGACACATTTGTATTCAGATTTGAATTTTCTCTCAAGTCTCGAGGTTCTCCTCAGAACCACCGATCCTTATCTTTGAATCTCCGATTCAAAGTGGCAGATCTTCCTCACTTATCTTAGAACCTCCTCCAAGTGGCGTGATTTCATTCCGTTCCGCAAAAACCCCCAAATCGACGTCCTCCTTTTTCCCCATTCGTTCTAGGGTTCATACCCATTTTCGTTCAATTCAAGACGATCCTTCATCATATAGTGTGATAGATACATCTGAGATAGGAATAAATAGGTGTTGTGTTATTTCATGGCATTCATCCCATTGTTTAGGTTTGTGAAAAACTTCATGATCCATCTTGAACTATTGCACCTATCACATAACTTTATATTCTTATTAAAAGCCCTCAAAAGCATGGGAGCATTACTTAGTGGCTAAGAAATATATTATATATATATATATATATATATATATATATATATATATATATATATCGATCATGAATTAATTAAATATTTGTCCAATGACAAAGTAAGTTAAGTAAAAGACATGATAAATGGATAGACTTTTTGTAACAATACCCTTATATTATTAAATACAAGAAAGGTTTCTCACATTAATACTACAGAAAATAAACTAGTAATAGTCATGAAAGTGTTGGTCTCCTTTAATCTTCTTGAAATGCTATTACATTGAGATTTTCAAGAGTAAAATTTGAACCAAACAGTACCAAATCATTATTATTTATATTTCCACTTTACGTAGAATGAGTTGAGCACCATATTGTGGTTGAAGAGTAAGCACAGTAGTTGGAGCATGGGTATAGGTCGGAGAGAGTTCAAATGAGAAACGTTGTAAAATCATTGACAAAGCAATCTTTGCTTCAAACAAGGAGAAGTTTTGTCCGATGCATATCCTAGGACCCCATCCAAAGGGAATTAGTGAAGCTCTGCCCTTTGTGGCCTTTAGAACTCCTTCAGCAAATCTCTCAGGTTTGAACTCGTTAGCATCATCACCCCAGAGCTCACAATCATGGTGGACCAAAATCATTGGCAAGGAAACTTGAACTCCAGCAGCTAATGAAAGGTTTCCAAGTTTCAAATCTCTACAAGCTTTTCGAGCAAGAGCAACTACCGGTGGGTATAGCCTGAAAACCTCATTCAAAATCATGGTAACCTGTTTCAAAAATATTCTTAGTAACAGGTTAGAGCATGTTATTCAATATGAAATGAAAATATGAACTTACAGTCTTAAGGTGATTCAGTCCATCAAAATCTGGTTTTTGATTGCCAAAAACTTGTAAGACTTCCTCCCTTGCACGTGTTTGCCAATTAGGGTACATACTCAATAATATCATTGTCCAAACAAGCAAAGATGAAGTGGTCTCCTGCCCTGCAAAG
>Ga0099822_1001790_pt1 | contig 25831 bp, 22 predicted proteins | sample CowpeawhiteBW_FD_76839 | JGI IMG/M metagenome (GOLD analysis project Ga0099822, IMG submission 76839) | Root nodule microbial communities of legume samples collected from California USA - Cow pea white BW | ecosystem: Host-associated > Plants > Roots > Nodule | place: USA: California | collected... | reverse complement strand
TAATATATATATTTTTTTATATATATATAAAAATATATATTTATTTTTTTTTTTTTTTTTTTTTTTATATATATATATATATATATATATATATATATATATATATATATATATATATTTAATTGGTATTCATATTAAATAACCTCATTTTCATAATTAGCAATAATAAATTTAAGTAATTTACATGAAGTCTTGGACTTATTTCTTAAAATTAGCACTTTTATGTATATTTAATGATTTTATCTTATGGACATGGGTTTTCAACAATTCATATAGTAAATAAATAATTTTTGACAATAATTTGAACATGTATAGTGTTAATTGTTGTAAATATTTTTATATTTTTATTGCTGGTGGATATACCACAAATTATATGATATAACTTTGTCATGGTATTTATTTTTATTCTATTACAAACCCACCACATCAACCAAATTATGATATCGTTTTTTATAATTTGTAAATACTGAGAGATCTATATGTTGAATATATATTTATGAAACTAATTTAGTAGTAGGAATGTTATAATTTAAAACTTTTAAATTGTTACCAACAACAATGTTTTAGTAGAATTAACAATTAAACAGGGAAAAATTAGAAAAAAAGACAACTAAAATAAAAATTTGTTTTATACTCAATTTCTCTTTACACCTTTGGGATCCAACGCTAGTAAGCCAGTAGGACCTATCCCAATTCTACAACCATACAGGGTCCCTTCCCTTGCCCTAGAAGTGTAGTTCTAGGGCATCTCACTAAGATCCAAGCTCTGCTGTAGTACCCAAAAACCCTATTTCCATGTTCCAACAATTTTATTTTATATAAAATGATAAAAATAATAATAAATTTATATATGGGCCATGACCATTTTCCAAATTCTTAACTTCCAATTCAGGGAAAAAGAAAGGCTCCATGATTTTGAGTTTTTGATATTTGAAAACTTGTTTTGCACCCTTTTTCCCTCACAGATCCACCCTCTCTTTCCAACTCACTCCACTTCAAATCAGTTCACATTTTCCTTTCACACATTGCTTCCACTTTCTCTCTTATCTTCTTTTCCATTGCATTCAGTTCAAAGAAAAACCCTTAACAAACACAAACTCACTCACACAACAGCAATGAAGCACCCAAAACCACAAACGCAAACAAACCCAACACCATCACCCTCATCAAGATCTTCATCCTCGTCTTCTTCACTCTCATCGCACCTTGCTATGGTGGAGCTCAAGCAGAGGATCCTCACTTCCCTCTCCAAGCTCTCCGACCGCGACACGCACCAGATCGCGGTTGAGGACCTCGAGAAGACCATCGCTGCGCTGTCGCCGGACGCCATTCCCATGATCCTTAACTGTCTCTACGATGCCGCCACCGACCCCAAGCCCGCCGTCAAGCGGGACGCGCTGCGCCTCCTTGCCGCCGTCTGCGCTGCCCACGCCGACGCCGCGGCGGCGCACCTCACCAAGATTATCGGGCATGTCGTGCGCCGCCTCAAGGATGCCGACTCTGCCGTTCGCGACGCCTGTAGGGACACTGTCGGCGCGCTGGCCGCGCAGTATCTGAAGGGCGACGGCGGCGGAGGGGGGGTTGGGACGGTGGTGGGGCTGTTCGTGAAGCCGCTTTTTGAGGCCATGGGGGAGCAGAACAAAGGGGTTCAGGCAGGCGCGGCGGTGTGCATGGCGAAGATGGTGGAGTGTGCTGGCGGCGGAGGGGAGGCACCGGTGCCGGCGTTCCAGAAACTGTGTCCGAGGATCTGCAAGCTGCTTAACAGTCCTAATTTCATGGCTAAGGCGGCGATTTTGCCGGTGGTTTCCAGCTTGTCACAGGTGAGAGGGCTGCATTGTTGTGGTTTGGGTGAAGTGGGATCAAGGGTTGGTGAATTGATGTGAGTTATTTTGAAGAAAACTTAGATGTAGTATCATAGGTGCTATTGGTTTTGTTCTTGAATGAGATTTGGAGTTTTATTTCAGCAATTCAGGATGATAATTAATGGAATCTGTTATTATTAAGACTATTAAGGTAAAACTCTACTTCTGGTTGGAGAACAACGCTTAACTGCATCGAATTTTTTGTCCATTATGAAATGGTTTGTAGAGCTTGAACTTGGAGGGTTATTTTGGTCATTATGTGGTAAAGTGTTTTTGTGCTTGCTTTATTTGGGGTATGAATGGAGCTTTGGTGTAAAGTATTGTAGGTGCCTTGGTTATTTTGGGACCCGGAGTTTTCTTTAGTGCAAAAATTAGATTCAGATCTACTGGTGTTTCTTTAGTTCAGTTCTCAAATCAGAATTGAAATTTCACCTCCATGATTTTTTTAATGAAGATCTGTATTAAATGTTCGCTTAGATTATTCAGGTATGGAGGAGTGCTTGAGTTATATGTAGGGAGTACCCTGCCAATGGAAATACTGGATATACCATACATGCTATTAGTATTGTTCTCAAATCAGACTTGAAGTTCATCTTAATAATACAGGATGGCAATCAATGGAATCTTTTATTACATAGATTATTGAGGTGAAGTTATATTCTGATTGTAGAACCACACCAACATCACTTCACTGCATCTAAATTTTATCCACTATGAAATGGTTTTGAGGAGTTTGAACTTGAAGGGTTATTATGGTCATTAGGTGATCCAATGGTTCTGCACTTTATTTTGGTATGAATGGAACTTTAATATACAGCATTTTGAGGTGCCTTGATTATTATGTGATGTAGAGTTTTCTTTAGATCAAAAGCTTTGATGTAGATCCATAGGTGTTTTTTACTCAAATCAAAATTGGACTTTCTCCTTCATGATTCTCATAATAAAGGTTTGCATTTTTCATTGAAGGTCCTCGTAGATGATTCAGGTAAGGAGTAGTGGTTTAGTTTTATCTAGGGAGTACCCTGCCAAGAGCAGCACTAGTGTTGCTTTGAGTTTGAACTTGAAGGGTTATTTTGGTCATTAGGTATTTTGCGTGCTTGCTTTATCTAGGGTATGGACGGAGCTTTAGTGTAAAACATTTGAGACGCTTTGGTTATTTTCAGATATAGGGTTTTCCTTATGGCAAAACTTAGATGCAGATACTTTTTTTTTTTTGGTTTTGTTCTCAAACCAGAATTGGAGTGTTACCTTCATGATATATATGGTAGAGTGCTTGAGTTATATCTATGGAGTACCTTGCCCAGGGGAGCAATAGTGTTGATTTCAGTTTGAACTTGAATGGTTATTTTGGTCATTAGGTGGCCCAGTGGTTTTGTCCTTTCTTTATTTGGGTATGAATGGAGCTTTAGTGTAAAACATTTAGATGCTTTAGTTATTTTGTGATAGAGTTATCTTTAGGTTAAAACTTATAAGTAAATCCTTTGACACCTTTTCTTTCTATATTCAATTGGAATTGGAATTTCACATTAATGATTTGTGTAATAAAAGTTTCATTAAAGGTCAGGACAGGATAGTTTTTGTGCTGGCTTGGTTTGACATCGGATCAAACGTAAAGTATGATCCATATCCAAGTTAAAGTTACTTAGAGTAGCTTTTATTTTTCACATCTGAAATGTGGATCTGATACTTCAAAGGCTTATCCAAACACAGACTGACTGACTTAGATATAAAACTCTAATTCTGATTAGAAAACAATGTTAAAAGTACTTACAAAACTAAGTTCAAATTTTGGCATTTTGTTATTTAGAGACTATGGTGGAGTGATTTTTATATATTCAGGAGGAGCATTGGTGTTGGTTTTAGTTCTCTTGCTGGATCCAAAACGTATCACTTTTTATCTGCATGTCTGGGTCTGTTCGGTTCTATTTTAACTCTTAACATGCTAAACAAATGGTAGTGTTTGCTTATTGTAGTAGATTCATTAAGGTTATAAACTACTGAGATTTAGTTAGACCTGATTATATTGGCCAAAATTCATTTATAGAATTCAATTTAACATGGCCATATGTGGTGATAATGATGTTTGAAAGTGGCTTTGGCAACTGCAGAGGCTAATCCCAATGAAGTTGGAGGAAGTTGCAGTTCAATATTTGGCATAGGTCTATCAGATTTGGATGATAAAGGCTGCAAAGATCCATGTCTTTAATTTTTAATTCTGTTGGTTTGCTTGTGTTTGTCCAACTTGGGGGCCATTAGTCACCAACTTGCCATTTTATGATGTATAGAATTGGTATGAAAATTCCTCAGAGGTAATTGGCATTGATTGCAGGTTGGAGCGATTGCACCACAAAGCTTGGAACATTTGCTGCCTAGCATCCATGAATGTCTTTCTAGTACGGATTGGGCAACACGTAAAGCAGCAGCTGAGGCATTAAGTTCATTGGCATTGCATTCAAGTAGTTTGGTTACTGATAAAGCAGCACCTACACTGGCAGTACTTGAGGCTTGCCGATTTGACAAGGTAGCATTTGCAGTGAAATTTCGTAATCATAACTTGTTGACATCCCATGCTATTTTCATTTTTGATTCCTCGGTGTCATCACTTATTTCAATTCTTATTTTATTTAAATGCTGAGTTTCTAAGAAGGAACTAGTTCAACAAGGATTATGTTTCGTAAGTCCAATAACTTAGTTACTAACTTATTTAACTAACTTGTAAGTTAGTTTGATCTCTGTAAAAGTGTTTAGTAGATAATTCAAAGTGGATTATTTAGGAGCTTATATCTTATGAGCTACAAGCTACTTCAACTAGCGTCTTGCTTATTTAGGTTTGTTCCATAACTCCCTTATGTTTAAATACATTTCCTTATCATTCTTAGTTTTTTTACCTATTTTCAATTTTACGGTGGCAAACATTTCTCCGTAATTACAATTTACAAAGATAAAATCATTACATGATAGTATGTAAAAATTACACACAATAAAAGTTATAAAAAAGAAATTCAGAATAGTAATTTAAATTGAGAAATAAAAAAATGTAAGCTTTTGAAAATTAATAAAAATTAAATTTGATTAATATGCATCACATTAACTAGTTTAAATAAGGTGACTTGTCCAAATCCAAATAATATATATAACTTTGAGAAAAAATAAACAGAAACACTGAAAAGGTTAATAAGAATTTAATTATTTTTTAAAAAGTAAAATTATAATAACATAATATATTTTTGTCTAGCAAACACAACTTTTTTTATATAATAAAATTTAGGGTTTAGAGTTTATGTAGCTTTTCCTTTTTTTATTTTATTTACCTACTAGCTTATCATTTAGTTGTACAAAATATTTCTAATCCAATAAACTAGTTTATCAACTTGAAACTTATAATAAGTTTAGAACTTTTCAGCTAGTAACTAGTTTATTAGTTAGAGGCTAGCAACTAGTTTATTATGGCTAGAAGCTAGTTTATTTGTTACCAGGTACTTTATTTTAGTCTAGTTTTACCAAACACACTTAAGGAGTGAGAATTATTTTTTTGGTCAGCAAGGAGTAAGGATGTTAATCGTAAAAACATTAATGAAAGTAGCCACATAATATTAGCCTTTTCCTTTTGACTTTGTTCTTGCATTGTAGTGTATCACATTCAAAGAACACTGAAGAAATTATGTGCCGGCATGAAGTTGACAGTGCATTTAATTGTGACTGGTGTATCAGGTGTCTGACAATAGTACTGCTTATGCTGTTCTCTTTATGGTCTGGCCAAGGATCATTGGTCCTAGTATGCCAGATTTTAATTTGTTGAAACTCCATTACTGGAGAACTAATTCTTTGCTTTATTATCTACTTTGTGTTTTCTAAATTAATGTATTATTGTCCTCAGATAAAACCTGTAAGAGATAGCATCAATGAGGCATTGCAATTGTGGAAAAAGATCACAGGGAAAGGAGATGGGTCTCCTGATGATTCAAAGCCCTCGTCTGGTAGGATGTTTGAGTTGTCTGTCATAATCTGTTTCTTATCCTAGTTTATGTTGGTGATGATTGTTGTTTTTATGCTTTAGATGGTGGGAATGAATCAGCTATTTCGTCAGAGACAAGTGACCCAAAAAAAGTAAATCTTGATGAGAGGAAGAATGATTCGTCAGTAAAAGATTCATCAACTAGTTCTTCAAATCTGGATTCAACTTCTAAGGCCAAAGCAGCTGGCATCTCTGAGAAGGCGGTTGTAATACTGAAAAAGAAGGCACCAGCCTTATCTGATAAAGAACTAAATCCAGAATTTTTCCAAAAACTTGAAAGAAGGGGTTCAGATGATTTACCAGTGGAAGTTGTTCTTCCTCGGAGAGGCCTCAATTCTTCTAACTCCAACAACGAGGAAGAGTCAGAGGCAAATGTTAAAGATTCAAAAGATAGAACAAGTTCTGTTGGAAACATCACTAATGATGATTTTCATGGATCCTTAAGTAATAAATATCGTATCTTTGAGAGAGGCAGTGATGGAAATTCCAAACAAAGGAATTATGATGATTTTGGACATGACAGATACGCTGAAAGAAGGACGAACTCAAAAGAACTGAGGACTAAGGCATATGATACTGATGATAGGACTGAAAATGATCAGAGGGAGGGTTCTGCCAATCTTGCAGGTTTTTCTAAAACTGATGGTCAGTCTGAAGTACCCTTCTCCAATAACAGAGGAAATTGGTTGGCCATCCAGAGGCAGTTGCTGCAACTGGAAAGGCAACAGGTTCATCTAATGAATATGCTTCAGGTATGGTCAGTATGGCACAAAAAAGTAGTTCTGGTATAATTTTAATCACAAGTGATAGATGTTTAAACAATTTTGCAGGATTTCATGGGTGGATCGCATGATAGTATGGTGACTCTAGAGAATAGAGTACGTGGTCTTGAGAGAATTGTTGAAGACATGTCTCGTGATTTATCCATATCATCAGGTCGTAGAAACTTTACTGGGTTTGAAGGATCATCTAGCAGGCCATCTAATAAGTATAATGGTTTTAGTGACTACAATTCCAAGTATGGAAGAGGTGGTGATGGACGCATCCAATTTGGTGAAAGATTTTCCCAATCTGATGGAAATGCTCTGGGAATGAGGGGAAGAGGGCCATCTTGGAGATCTGACATGTCTGAAGGGTGGGATCTTCCTGGTTATGGTGCTTCTAGAAATAATAGCCAGGTTTCCTCAAGGAGGGCTTTTGGTGGTAGTTCTGCTGATGGAAGATCACCGAAATCTGTGCATGAGAGTGATCAATCTGGAAACAGGAGAGCTTGGGATAAAGCAGCACTGCCCATCCGGCTTGGTGAGGGACCATCTGCCAGAAGTGTCTGGCAAGCTTCCAAGGATGAAGCTACCTTGGAAGCAATTCGTGTTGCCGGTGAGGACAATGGAGCATCTCGAGCAACAAGGGTAGCAATCCCTGAAATGACCGCAGAAGCTCTGGCTGATGACAATGTTGGGCAAGAGAGGGATGCCATCTGGACTTCTTGGACCAATGCAATGGATGCCCTTCAAGTAGGAGACACAGATTCAGCCTTTGCAGAAGTATTGTCCACTGGTGATGATATTTTGCTTGTAAAGCTAATGGACAGAACAGGTCCTGTAATTGACCAACTTTCAAGTGAAGTTGCATGTGAAATTGTGAATGCCATTGGGCAATTCATGGTGGACCAGAACATGTATGACATCTGTTTGTCTTGGATTCAACAGGTATGGCTTTTTCTTCTATTTGAATTTCCGTTCTTTTTGTCCGAATGTGTATTCTGTAGTCACATGAATCCTCTCATCAAAATAACACCTTAAATATAATTAGGGATGATTTTGCTATTTCTTTATATTTTATTAGTCTCAAAACTAGTATAGTATGAAACCTTGAAATAGATCTTCATCTAGAAAAAATGATTATACATTGTTAAAGGGTTTCATGACTCGTCTGTGTAAATCCTGTCTCAAGATCTGGTTTTCAAATTGCTACAAGATCATAAGTGAAAAATCTCATCTTACAGGCGGGGTGGTATCTATTAATGTTTTCTTGCGTCACTGTTTTGTTAGAGGGCTTGCGTACATGTTTCTTCTTTATAATTTCTCAGCTAGAGGAATTGACTTAGTGCCATGGCGGAGAACCCGCTACTTCATTAAATATCTGTTACTGAACACCATAATTTATGCCTCCTTAAGCAGTCATTGTGAGATATTAATTATTTTTGGGCGAGTTTCGTGTCCTTCTATGCATTAGCATGACTCGATTGTTGTGAGCAATGCCTGGGAGTGTCAGGTGCACTTTTGTTTATAGGTAGATGGTCCAGATTTTAAGCTTTTCATGTTCAGTAAGGCTCTTCGAAAGGGAGCAATATCGGGTGTATAACCTTTTATCTCGTGATTAAAAAAATATAACCTTTTATCTTCAAGATGTATATGACCGATCATTAATTCTGATTTAGAAAATTGTTGGTCAAATGCACATTCATTCCTTCGTATGGTAATTCTACATCAAATTACAACAAAAAGCTTGTTTAGCAATTGAGGCATACTCCATAATGTTGAATTCATCTTCTTCGCAATCCTTTTTTGCCTGCTTTTACATCTCTTGTGATGTATAAAATATTGAATTGGTGACCATAATTTTCAGTTGCTGGAGATAGTATTGGAAAATGGAGCCGATACCTTTGGCATCCCCATGGAAGTGAAGAAAGAGCTATTACTGAATTTACATGAAGCTTCTACAGATACAACTGAGGCCTGGGAAGGGGTACATCCAGAGCAGCTTTTATTGCAGTTGGCATCAGCCTGGGAAATTGATCTACAACAGCATGACAAATAGGTCTCACAGAGAACAAATCATGCTCTGCGATTGAAATTGAATTGAATGGTATTAAGTGCAATTTGAAATTTTGTTCAGGTGTTTGGCCTCCACAAAAATTTGTGATCCTATACCGGTCAGACCAATGTTTGACCGTTGAATATCACCATTATTATTTTTGTTGTATCAGATATTGTCATTACTAAGTGGCAGTGTCTGGTTGTCAGAAATTGTCCTGCTAAAAAGACATTGTGTAAATTGAGACGAATGGACAAATCTTCCATGTAATTATGATATGTAATCTTTCTTCATTTCCTGGTTCCATTTGCACCATTTTCTCTTTTTCTGCTTAAAATGAATATATATATATATATTTTTTCTTATTTGGAGAACATATAGAAACACATATTTGGAAAACATTAAAACAATTCACGATTGACAGGGATTGGGATGTTGGAAGTTAAGGAAAAAATAAAATAAAATCCTCTTCATATGGAAGCTAAAGGATAGACATTTTATCTTCCTTCTCTTTTCCCTACAATTTCTTTATTAATTAAGAAATTTAGATTAAATATAATTATTTTCTTAAATCGAGTAATAGTTGCTGGTCAGCCGAGACAATTGTGTTTTTTACCAATAGAAATGTGTTGTGTAGTTTTTGTAGATGAGGGATTAAAGAAAGAAATGGACATGATCGTGTGTGAAGGATTAGAACCTGAAAATTTTCATAAATAAAGAATAAGAAAGAGATGTCTTTCTTCGAAACTAAAAATCAATATTTCTGTATTTACAAAAACTGAGTTTGTATATAATATCTTTAAATCTTTATATATATAAAAGTTTTTATTTCACTTGTTCTTTTAGAACCAAAATATAAAATTAAGTGATATTTTGGATTGTATTCTTATTTCGACCTTTATGTTTAAATATCTGTGTCCTTGTAAATATACTGATCTTATCCTTTATATATCGTTTATGGTCTATGGAATGTTCTAATCTATCTTTTATGCTTTTGTTATAAAAAATCACGCACATCACTATTTTCTCCTACTTTTAATTTCTTCTACCCATTTCTCTATGATGCAACTGTCTCTCGCTCATTCCATGTGTACTTCCATCATAGTGAATGTAAGGCCCACTTATGTTATATGCCTTTATATTAAAAGGTTGTCCCAAACCAGTTGGGCGTAGAACTGGTCCATAGGGAACCAAAGACCTTAATCTGTCCTAATCCACTTATTCTTCTCATTTTTAGAAAAACAGTCTCCCTCATTCTTTCTTAGAACAACAATTAAGCTCTGCTAGGGTTTCACTTCCGTTTTCTGTTGAGCTAGAAGAACTCCGTTTGTTCCACGTAAGTTAACCTCCCAACTGATATCCCCTCTCTTCTAGCTCTGTGGCCTTGGTTCCAACTGGGGTTGGGGTTCCCTTATTGATCTAGTTTCCTTTTTGTTTCACTAATTTCTAGCTCACTAAGCTACTCTTGGAGCTGCTGTGCTCATTGTTTTGGTGTTGAAAGTCTTGTACTAGCTTATTCTAGGTAAGGGAAGCTAGGATTTTTTAATTTAAATAGATTTTCTTCCTATTTTTGGATCTTTTCGTGTTTCCGATGTATGTGTGGTATGTAGAATGTCATGAATGAAATTTGTGCTTTGCTCTGGTTGAATATTGGTGTTGGCCTGCGTGAACAGTGGAGGGTCCTGGTTTTCTCGCCCAATCGAGTGTGTCTCGCCTAGGCGAGATTAGCAGCAACTCGCCCATGTTGGTTGCGTGAGCTGTCAGGCGACGAGCTCCTGTTTTGAGCGAGAGCCCATCTCGCTCAAGCGAGGAAGTCTCACCTAAGCGAGAGAACACGCAAGCCACTGTTCCCCTCTTCTCGAGCCCTTGCCTAGGCGAAAGAAGCTCATATGAGCGAGAGACCCTTCTGCCTGAGCCAGGAGCTGGGTGAGGGTGCGTTCTGATTTTGTTGTTTCTTTGTTCTTGGATGTTTGACACATGTTTGATTGGATTCCCATGTTAAAATATGAGGTGGGTGAATAGGCATGAGTAAAGATGGTTTATGGGTGGTGAATGGTGAGTTTGACATGATCTTGATATGAAATTTACATCAATGGTTGGTTATATATGTGGTCATGAATTTGGTATGAGCAACAACATACTTTGGTGTTGGAATCATGATTTTGGGTTGGTTAGGACGTAATTCCATGATAGTTTCGTGGTGGTGCTTCATTTGGTTAGGACGTAATTCCATGAGCCTTTAGGTAAGATCTCATGATGGTGCCTCAGTTAGTCGGGACGTAATTCCATGATCCTTGTTAGTGGGAGTTCATGGTGGTGCCCCATTTATATAATTTAGTAAGGATTTCTTTAAGGGCTAATCTTGTATGTGAGGGAATGTAACATTGGAACAATTATTCGCTGAATCCGACTAATTATATGTACCCGGATGAGTCATGTCGTGAGTCTTAGTGTATTGTTTGAAAGTCATAACATGATTGGTTAACATGTGCATCTTGGACTATGAGATTGTATGTAACTGTATGATAAATCATTTTCTGCTCTAGCTTACCCTTTGTTTTGTTGTTATGTGTGAGGTTTTCTCTTCTTACGATGATCATCAACTTGTTGATGTGAGCGGATGCGAAAACCCTCGTGATCAAGAGAAAAATGGTGATTCCGTTGCGTAGCCCGCTTGGGCTAGAATCTGCTTATTTGGGCTTTCCTTTTTGGGCTATGACCCATGTATTGTCTGATAACTTTGTTAATGACATCGTAGTATATCCTAGTTTCTTTCTTGGTTAAAGATTAGCTTCTTTGTTCCTGAAGGTCAATTTCGTCATTCTCCCTGTTTTTTCGTTCCACTGGTTGATCTATAGATATTAAGTTTTGGATGGTGTTACTTGGAAGTCTATTTGAAATTACATTTTATTTTATTTTATTGTGCTATATTTTACTGAGAATAAATATGGTTAGGATAAGTCTAGTGTCTCTCAACCTAGTGATCGTCATTTGGTGGGACGAATTAAATTTCGTTAAAACCCTTCAGTGATCAAAACATTATGAACAAATTCTATCAATTTTATTATTAAACAAGATTTTCGAAAACAAAAACAAAATGAAGTTAAAAGGGTTAAATTAAGGATTTAGGGACCCAAAAAAAAACACCCTAAAAACCCTCCATCAAATCTTACCTGAACACTTGTTTCTGCATGATGTAAATGAAATAGAAATTTCGCAAGTTTTGTTTTTTTTTTTATATACAATATACAAATGCACAGTTGCACAAAGCCATGATGCCATAATGTTACATGATGTTTACAAATGATAAACCAATTACTCTTTAACAGATAACAGAAGGAGTGAAATTGCTAACACCATGGTTTTGCCACTTAGCTTCTTCCTCCAAAGACACAATTGATATGCACAGCAAAACACCAGTATGGAATTACTCTTCCCAGAACATCAAGAACCTCTAGAAATGAAAGAGGATAAACTCAAGGGCAAATTCCTTTGCCATGGAAAAAGAAGCACACAAAGTAGTAGCCTCTTCCGTTTTACAGTTACCAAAGGAATCATGTTGCCAAGAAAACAAACTCTTCCAGATCCAACCATGGATGGCCTTTGTATGAAATCAAGGGTGAAAAAAATACCCCACTACACCAGTTCATCACCTTTAATATTGTATGACCAGCCATCTATTTTGCAGCATACCAGTTTTTAGCACACTTGGCATCAACAGAGAGGCCGACCTTGAGAAAATTCTTGCCGTTGAAGGGTTTTTCCATGCACTCAACGACTATGGCCTTAGCAACCTCGGCTGACTCTGTTGGTCCTTCCAATATGACTTCATCATGAACCTGATTTGCCATAGCCAAAACTCTCATCTTATAGCCAACATTAAGAGTTGAAACATCATACAGGAATGGAGTGACAAAGGGTAACAGAGATATGAAAGTAATACAAAGAAGATGATGTCTTGAGAAGTTAAAGGTGAAAAGGGAGCATTAAGAGATGTATTAGTTAAGCAATCTGAAGCATCCATGGTTAGGAAGCTCAATGCTCATGACATTCACATAAAAAAGATCAGAGAATGAGGAATTGAAGAGCGTGCTAAAATGGAAAAATGTCAAAGTAACCAATGTATAAACTGGAATATTATGAGAAGTGGAAAATAGTAGGAGGAAAGGAAAATACATCAATCAAGATGCCATGATTATGCTTATTTGAAAAGAATAATTTGTATAGCTTATCTATCAACAGCCAGTTGCTTAAGCAGACTACTTGGAGCATTTTGCTTCACCATTCAAAGATTGGAATAATGAATTTTAATGAAATTGATTAGGTAAGTATCAAAGAGTTTGCTTTGGTAATACATCCAACAGTAACACAAACAGAGACTATTTCATTGGTCAATAGAAATTATATTTCAGAGTTAATGAACTCTTTCACTGATACTTGTCCATGCCCATTCTCTCAAAAGTGAATAAATATATTATTGAAAGCAAACTTGAGGGAACATACTTAAATGAAACTTGACAAAAAGTGAGCACAAATAAAAAGCAGAAAATTCTAGAAAAAAACATTAACCTGTAGAAGTAACTTCCATCCAAGCTCCTTCAACTTCTTATTTTTGGATATTTGTAACATGGCACACATAGCAACATCTGCTGCACTACCCTGTAATAATATTTGACAAATCAGAAGAGCCGAAAAAAGAAAGGCATGAACGTGGCAATAGAAAATACTACCAATTACTCTCCTAAGCTGTTTCCTAACATGGAGGCTTACTTTTAAAGAAGCCACTCGGTGAAACTCTACACACACACACACACCAATGGCATGTCTGGTGAGAATATTGTTTATTATTTCATTTACTTTATACATGAAAACCTTTTCTTCAATATCATAGAGCAATAGCTGACAAGACTAATGCAATCTGTGTACTTCTGGAAAAAGATAAGAAATTAAGAACAATGCAGTTAGCCTTTCATATGATTTTATTCACAGATTTATATAAATTATCATTTTAATATAAACTCTGACTTGTGATGTTTTCACAAGCCTAATGTAACGCATTTTCTCACCATTCACTGTTCTTAGAGGGAAAAAGGTTCCACGTTCCAAGAGATATGAATGTAACTGATTATATAGTAAACCCTCTCTAGTAAGAGCAAGTCACCTTTTTTACATGGTAGAACTGCTATCAACGAATTGGTACAGTCTATATTTACTATATGTAACCATCAAAGTTGAGAATCGTGACAAACAGAAAGGGAGTGTTGCAGACAATTGTATAAAAGTATTTGAAAGATCACGGACCTGGACTGGTGTATTGATAGCAGCTCGCTCAATATGACCTCTATGGTAGCTATGATCTGGGTCTATCTCCGGAAACCTCCGGGCTCGTCCTAACAATGTGTGCACCCTTTGAAATTCATAAGCTTCTTTTTTACGTTCTTCTTGCCATTTCAGCACTTCTTTTCTGTCATTGTACCAAAGGTCAACTGTTCTCCTAGCCTCTTTCACAGAAACCTGAGAAAAAAATGTGTAACTTTGTTTGGACAACCAAATCAATAATGAAGGGGACTTGTAAACTATTTAAGCCCTTCAAAATAAGTTACAGAATTCAAGGTACCTTCCAATCCCTTGATAGCCCAACTGGAGTCTTTCCATACGCAATTGAGAAGTTAAGCATTTTGGCTTTTCTTCTTTCTGAAGCAAAGGCATCCTGAAGTGAAAAAGAAACGTAATAGATAAATGGCATGCTGTTTTAGGATCGACCAATGAGCAGATGGTTATATTTTGTTTAAATCTTGATTTCAAATTAACTGTGTATCATGCCTGTGTTTAAGAGACTATATTTAAGAGTATTTGAGAGAGCTTGAAAACTCCCCTCATATGTTCTCATATTTATATTGATAGGATTCTGAACAATGTGTATAGGGAAGATCATTGATAGATACTTAGGTACAAAGATAGGCATGGCTAATAGGTAATAGCATTTTCCCAACACAACTACTTCCTAACTATATTTAATGCTTATTCTAACAGTTACTATATAGAACCGGAGGAGAAATATATCTTTAGCAAGAAGGATTGATATAATAATGCTAAGCTGGCTACAAGAAGATTAACTAAACCTCAAATCATATTATTAAATACGTCTCACACATCCGCAACTCTAATGAATTTTTCGGCATATATGTTTGGAACCCCATAACATTTAGATCACAAACACACATGCTAAATGTTGGATGCTTTCCATCTTATCAGTGCAAGCAGTAGCTGCCCTTTCATTGCAGTGATAACATCCAGAATTCAGGGTTTTGATCTAATATTGAAAGTATTTATTAGACTTTAAATCTAATTAAACCTCACAAAATCGATTTCTAAAGTGAATTTTGCATTCACTTACATACTATAATTTAGCCATATTTCTAATTGATGTAGAATTTCCAACAATCCATCTACTTGGTCTAACATTAAGCAAAACACTATTAATAATATTGTACTATGAGAGAATGTATTCCTTCATCTATAAATTTTCTTGATAACTGTATTACATAAGGTGGCAGCCAATACATGGAAACTGTTTTCTTTTCATTTTGTGGGGGAATGAGGGATTCGTTTCTGAACCTGATCCATCCATTACGATATTTAAGCATGCTTAATGAAACACAATGCAATTCAGCCTCACGGTTGGTGATTTAGTCCTACATCTGCTAGAGATGTGGCTTAAAGAGAGCACATAAAAAGATCGGAGAGTCCGTACTGTACAAACTAGTTTTGTAATATTAAGCTAGACATTAAAGTCTAAATTTTAAGAACAAATACCCAATGAAATACCTTGTTTGTAATTTAAAAATTCATCTTACCATTGAATTGAGAGGGAGATTAAAAGGGAAAACAGAACCAGTAGATAATGAAACAAATTTCTTATTCAAGATTCTGCTACCCTGGTTCTGCATATCATGGATACATTAGTTTCTTAATAGGCTTAGAGGAGACTATTTTCTAAACTGTACCCCATCTCAGACCTTGTTAACACTACCCAATCTCATAGCATGACTGTTACGAGCACACTGGCAGACCTAAACACTATTAAACTGAAACATACTAACACCCATGAGTACTAAATGCTTTTTATCTGAGATACATAAAAATATATTTCCGACAGGTACCTAACCCATATGTTTTCTGACAAAGAACTTAAATTTCTATATATAAGTACATACTCCTATAATTCCTAATCCACACTCTTAATTCCTATAAATATGTTATCCTGTATTTCTTTAAAGGTTTATTTTTCATGTTATTTGAGGGTCACTTTTAAGTTATTACTTAATTGGTTCCATTCCCTAAAGATAAATTACTTAGCACATAAATGAAGAAAGAAAATAGCCTTTAAATTTAACATGTCTTAATTGTATCATGTGTTCAATGCAAACAAAGTGTACTCATAACTGACATACAATGAGCTACAACAACATAATGAGATATACCAAACTAACAAAATATTTTTGGGTATCTAACATCAAGGCTACTACTGGTTATGGTCTACTTTAAATAGATCAGAAGACAATATACCTTCAGGAGAGGAACTGGGGGTTTGTCTTCACCAGGCTGAGGATGCCACTCAAGAAGCACTTCCTTTCTCTTAACTGCTTCACGAATATATGGGTACATATTCATTGCAGTTCTTGAATGAAAATCTCCACCAGCTTCAAAGGCTTCCAACATGCTCTTACAATCAGCAAGATGTGCAAGAATCCTAAGTTCCAACTGCAACAATATGCAACTCCATCAACAGAATGAAATTTCTAGTAATTAGTTCAATTAAATAAGTAAATAGCTAACCTGTCCATAATCAGCAACTATAAGAGAATTCCCTGGAGCAGCTATGAATGCTTGACGGATTTTGTACCGGTCCTTTTCCAAAGCAGGTTGGTTCTAGTTCATGAATTATATATGTTAAATTAAATCGAAAGATTTAAAATCCAATGATTTATCTACAGGATGCAATACCCATGCTTGAATTTCAAAAAGTTCAACTTCAAAAATCAATTAGATTCATAATTATTGTTTGTTAATGTACATGAAAAATGAGTCTACTTAGTTTGCCTCTTCTTTTTCAAAAGTATTGTTAAGTGTATAAAACCATTCATATACCCGGCAGTTTAAACTTTTGAGATGAATCATGACATGGTATTATCTCATCCTTATCCATAACCTTCATAATTTTGATACCACTGTTGAAACATAAACAAAATGTTTTTGTTCACCAAATAAAGAGAAATACACATCCAACTGTTCTCAAAATGTAAAACAGTGATCTGAGAAAAATCTTTACAACCAAAAAGATTTACATTTCGAAAATATTAAAATTAACTAATGAAATTGCTCCCAAAAACTGTCCCCATAAATCTCATCTTTAATGTGCATCTTCCTTACCACTTGTACTATCATATATGCTAACATAAACAACACATACTATCACAAATTATCCAAATTATAATATCACAAATTTGAGATGAATCATGACATGGTATTAGGGCCTCAATGACCAAGTGGTCCAGAATTGGAACCCTGCCACTCCCATACTTCTCAAGCCCAAATGGGACTTGTGTGAGAGGGCACGTTTACAAGACAATTTATGTGTTTTCACCAAATAGGTTAAGCTTTGGAATAATTTATTCATAGCAAAATACAGAAAAAACAAGATAATGTACAGTCCACAGGGAGGATAAGAGAATTTTTACTAAAATGAGAGAGTTCATGAACTAAACTTACAGCAAACAGGAAAATTTTGGCATATGTTTTTATCTAAAACAATAGGCTCAAAGTAACAGTTTTTTCATATCACTATTAATAGATAGCCGTTATCGTCAATTATGAGTTGTTCTATTACTACAGTAAGAATTTAACATTGTCAAGAACCAACTGTTCTAAAAGCTTAAACTATTAAGTGAGGATTTATATTTAACTTCGCTTGTCATATTACGTGCTTTGAGCTTGAAGTATGGAATATGTACAGGTCTACCATGTACCTCTGGTGATTAAAAATAAAAATTGTTTGAAGAAGAATGGAAGCAACAATAATCAAACTAACTACTTCGTCATAGAAGCTTTTATATCATATCAAGGACCAACTCCCCTAAATGCACATGTTATTAAGTGAAGCCACATAAATGGATTCATATCTTACAAACATTAAAAGATAGAATTATACCATCATCAATAAATAAATATACATACGAAGATGAAGGATTGAAAAAAATAGCACTTTAAAAACTCAAGTAAACCAAGAACCTGCAGATTTGGCCTTCTTGCTGACAAGCGTCCAGTCTCTGTGTTGATATTTATGGAACAATGAATACGTTCATCCTTTCCTGATATATTATGACCCTGCCATTGAGAACAGATTAAACTAACATAGAGTATACACACATAACCTACAAACTTTAATGCATACACAACCTTTAATATACCAACAGCTCCCTCTTAAGTTAATGCAAACATTGGATTTAATCAAGTGATCTCAAATTCCATCCTCTCCCTTCCTCCAGCACATATAAACAAAAACTAGCCTACTACTTATATTGCACTATCAACCCTATTGAAGCCAATCACACTGGGTAAGCAGAGTTTATAGGGTAACATGAAATCATGAACACACCAGACAAAAGATATTCAAAATAAAAAAAATTAAAAAGGAATATCACCTGTAGGGGAAGGATGAAGTTAGATATCAAAGAATCGATTGAACAGACTTCACATAAAGCAGCAATGGCATGGCAAGCCTCTTTCCCTTCTTCCTCTGTTGGAAAACAAGAAAAAGCTGTTCCGTAAGCCGATTTGTCTATTTCTTCAGGTAAAACTTCACTTTGAGAGGGATTTCCATCTTCAACATCAAGATCCACATCACAAGCCTCATTGAAGTCATATTCAGCAGAAACTTTGCCAGCCAGGACTTTTAAAGCATCACCACTAACTGAGGGCCAACCACTTGGTGTGTACATCTCAACATTCAGGCTGTATCCAATGCTATTTAACTTAATATCACGAAATTTTGTTGGAACTTTCTTGCCTTCTGCAATCACTTTATCAACATTGGGAATTTTGAAAATCCGCTCAGTTGGAATTACATCATCATGGTTTTTTCTGTAATGAATAATGTAGCAAGTGAAAATGAAAGCTTTACTTTATTTCTATACTTCATTCAACAACTTCATCAAAACCAGTGAAGAAAAATGTTTGTATATCGAATTGTAACTTTATCCTCCATAATGAGCTCAGCTATAAAAACAAAAATATCAATAAATGGGGTAACAATCATGGATACATTGTACTAAGGACTTTCATATATTCAAAGACAATAGATCCTTAACTCTAGTGTACAGATCAAGGTCAGCCATTTTATGATTGACACTGAATAAAATATCATATTCTTCAAAAATGAAAAACCTAAGCAATACTAAGTGCTGACATTATACAGAGCAAGATAGTATTGATAAAAATATCTTGAAATTTAAGTCGAACTTAAAAACTTGTTTTTTTCCTGTGGAATAGAGAATACAACAAAATGATAAGACCAGCACATATCCAGAACATTGACAAGTATATAGTTAAATTAGACTTTACAGCGTATATTGTTTGTGAAGAGAAGAAGAAATATCATACAGCCATTTATTACCCTAACTAGAAATAAAGAAGCTAGTTAACATAATTCATAAAATATGATCAAGTTCTTAAAACAAAACAAACAAGAGCCTCAGTATAATACCCAACAGGTCTTTCCCAAAAAATCAACTACCACATATATGCAGTTAGTAATAACAGGAGCCTTCATGTAGCAGCCAATTTTTTTAAGAGAAAAAGCGTCCTTGATAAACTATAATGATATCACCATACTGAATATCTCTAGTAATTTTACAAAGCATTTTTCAGTATAGTTCAGATTGCATGATATCATTCACCAAAGAAAATATTGTGATATATCAATTTCAACTTCAAAATTATCAATTTGTTAAGGTAGAACACATGCTCCACACAAGATTTAAATGATGAGCACCTGTTAATGGTGCCACCAAAGAGAAGTACTCGCAATTGTGCATCACTTCCAACATTCATATACTTGGCATCAGGACAATATCTAGATGCCCATTTTCGGAATCTATTAACAGCTGCCTCTTGCTCTCCTTTGGCCACGTCTTCTATGCCTTTAAGATATAACCGATCAACTAACATTCCCTCTGATTCCATTTTGACTAGAAGCTCACCAAATGGCTGCCAATATTCCTGATAGAAATCATACATGTTTTTGTGTAAAACAGGTACACTATCAAGATTCCAAGGCATGTCTGAAAGATGACTTTTTAGGCTCTCATAAAGCTTAAGAGTGCTTCTAGCATCTAAGACAGAGTAACATATCCAAGGTATTCGCTCATCTCTCTGCAGCACATCAACAGGAGCAATGGTAGTCATTTTACCCTCACATCCATCTATCTTCACCTTTTTCTGGCCAAATATAGTTTTCATGGACACCTTACCAATCAAATCCTTTTCATGGTCCAGCTTAGCCCTAGACATTACCTCTCTGTCACCTGTAAGTCCTTCAAGAGAATAACCACCAACCCAGCGCCTGGATGAATCCCACAGCCGTGCCATGTGCATTGTATCAGCATGAAATCCAGAAACCTTAAATCCATAGTTTTGTATAACATGACAGTCAAAGCTATAGTTATGCCAGACCTACAGAATGCACCAATGACTTTGTTACTTCAAAATTTATTTTGAATCCCACGTCACAAACCCAGAAGTAATATGGAGCCATTTTGACTTTATGAAGCTAAAACGCACTTGGATAACCATTTTAAAACTAATTTATACGAAATATTCTTTTAAAGCTTTTTTTGGAAGATACTGTTTTGAATTTCAGAAAAAAAGCATTTCAGCTGCATTTTTTAATATTGTGAGAATAAATAATTTTGAAAGTGAAATGTTTTTACGTTTTCTTTGAATAGGATTTATTTTAAGTATTTCACCTATCAAACTTTTTAAAGCATTCCTGCATTTACACTTCAAAAGAGATTCTGCTCTACCATTCAAACAAAATCAATTATTCTAAACTTTTATAATATTATTCCCACACACAAATCGAATTTTTTAATATCAATTCTTCAAAAATCATTTTTTGTAAAATATAGACCAAGCAGGCCTTAAAAGGTGCACACCAAGAGGAGTGATAGGATTTAAAACATAAAAAGGGTCCACAGTAAGAGAATGTTACCTTTTTGATGGATGAATCTTGAAAAAATTCAGCAAACTTATTAAAGATCTCTTTACCTCCACCATCAAGAACATCTACCCAAATACATGACTTTCCACCTCCAAAATCAGCTTCTGGACCCGAATAAATACTGAAGCATATTATCTCCCCATGATCTACAGGTGTTTCTTGTTTGACATCTATCCTGGCCACCTTTGACGACATTAAAAGTTGGTATATTACATTTCAACATTTATGAAATATCCATGAGGTTCATACTGATACAATAACTAATATGCACTCATTGAAGAAATGGCTTAAGAATACAATATATCACTTCAATGTGTATGATTTAAAAAGGACAAATTCACTGAACTTGACAAGAATCCCGATATGAACACTGCTGCAATCAAGGAACAACCATAATATAGCTAAAAAAGACAAGAACTGTACCTCAGTATCACATGCATGAATGAGATGCCTGTAATTTACTGTAAGCATCTTAGCAACTTCCTCAGCAAGAGAAATATTATTAACAACCAATATGTCTTTATAGATACTACAAAGCCTGCCTCGAAGTATTAATTGTTCAGAATTAGGTGCCCTTTTAACAGATGTTGCACTGGCTTCATCCTTTGCAATTGTCTCCAAATTGCTTTTGTCTTTAACTCTATCAACCTTCTCCTTAAGGATCTTTGATGGAAGTACCTTTAACACAGTGTCCACCCTTTTGGTGTCAAGCAACTCTTTTGAGTTCTTTAATTTAGAATGTTTAACAGAAGGCAAGGGACGTTCATCAAGATCCTGCTGCACATGAGTGTGCTTCACATTCCTAGAAACAGCCTGTTCCTGACCAGTTGAAGTAACCGCATTCGGTGCAACCCTGAACTCATTCTGCAAGTGCATTTCCTTTTTACTGTTAGATAATTTATAACATTCCTGGACCCAGTATTGTGTACAAGGGTTCGTGGGAAATCGAGCCAATCCCATAATCTTAACCTGACTATTAGAGGGATGTAAAGGACTCAACTCTTCTTCACATCTCCTTTCCTCCAACATGCCATATGACATGTCTGAAAATTTCTTAACTGAAATATGTACTGGAGATTTATGGCTATACACCACGTCCTTAAATTTATTCAACTCAAAAGGTGTTCTCTTTATGCAGGAATAACCTTTTCTGAAAGACAATGCACTACGTTGAAGGATATTGTTGGCAATCAGAATTGCTTGAATTTTTCTTCTGCAGGTCATATCATGCAAAGAAAATTAAAAGAAAAAAAAAAGGAACCAATCAACGGAATATAAAAGCATATTTAGCTTTTCAGTTTAGTATGAAGAAGAAACAGTACGAGAACATTCAAGAAAAAAATCTCCCACAGGTGTGAGCTAAAGAAACAATACATATTTTGACTTCTGAAATGTAACAATCAATATTAGAAAATTCCCATCTTCCCGTATATCATATGTGGCAACGTACTCCACATTTGCATATAGTTAATCCCAGGATCATATGCAGTTGCCAGCTTTTATGTCAGATTATGTATCAAACCAGGAAGGTACAAGAACCTTTCCACTATGGAAGTCAACAACTAATACAAACAATTTTAGCTTAGTCTTTATTTGATCCGTAATGCAAGACATAGAATTCCAAATAAAAAAGTGTAGACAAGAGAAAACAATTCGAAGTCCATAGAACCTTAATATCATTTACCCTTCACGATTTAGAGCTTACTCTTCACTTTTTAGTAACTTGCCATTCAATGATGGATTCTTCATTTTAATTTTAACCTTTTAGTCACTAGTTGAAAGCTTAGCAACTAAAAATTTGAAAACTAATATCAAGACACAAGCAACCTTGAGTGAAATGTACATGGTGACCCCCCTTTTCTGGTGTGCAGTGCAAAATCTGCATAACCCTGACGAGTTTTCTATTTTACTTTTAATTTTGTTCAAATCTATACACCATTTAAAGTGAAAACCATGTTCAAGCACTGGTAATACCAGAACCATCCATAAACTGAACATTCACAATCACAAAGTCAGAATGTACAACCTTAAGAGAAAACCCCCTAACAGATCATGACCAAAATGCTTCAGAGGCCATCTTCTGAACACACACAGACACTCCTCAAAACCCTTTCAGAATCAAATCAAACTGCTCCTATACCTTTAATCAATACCTCGCCCATCCCTCTTATCACTTCAGAAACACCAGTAGAAACTAGAGACTCCACAAAACGCCATAAACAATAAACAAAACCATACTAAACAATTCAAACTTAATCCCCTGAAACGCAATATTTCCTATATCAAATGTTCAAACACAAAGAAAAACCAAAACCATCAAAACACAAGAGAGTTCAGCTGAAAACAGTAGTACTCCAGTACTCCATAATAGAAAAGAAAATTCTCCAAAACCATCTAACAAAAGAACCAAAAATAAAACACTGCTCACATACCAACAACAAACAACATAACACCACCACAAAGACAAAAGTGACACCCAATGAAGGAAAAATGAAAACTTTGAAGAAAAAACAACCTGGGGTGTGGTGATTGAGAGGGAGTAAAGAGGGACAGTGAAGAGAGAGCAGCACGGAAGTGGCGGGAACAAGAGGGGCAATATAAAGGGGTGGTCTGAGAAGAGACCCCCATGGCGGCAATCACACCCACAAGCCTCCCCAGCGTTGAGCCCTTGTGTTGGGGCAGTGGCAAAAAGGTAAATAAGAGTGTCAGGGCCTTATTTGGGTTAGAAGAACACAAGTGAGTCTGTGAGTGAAGAGTTTATATGGGAAAAGAGGGCGAAAAGGGTTGCAAGAGAGTGGGAAAGAGAGAGAGAGAGAGAGAGGCCATAAACCCTGAAGCTTTGAAAATTCATGCAAGTGCAGAACAGAGAATGATGGGAAAAAAAATTACTATAAAAGGGAAATAACTTTGGAAAGGGGTCTTTTTTTTTTTTTTGGAGAATTATGCAGAAGCTACGTTCGGTTCGGGTTAGGTTACTAAAGTGCCTGCTGAGTACTAAATATTTTGTCTCGTTCCTAAGATTTATTTATTTGATAGGAATCAACAATATCCCATAATGAGAAATTAGGAACTAAAAATCATTTAAGGAATTAATTTTAAATTTATTTAATACGTACACACACACACATATATATATATATATATATATATATATATATATATATAAATTTATTTGTACAAAATATAAATCTCATTTATTTTATTAAAATTAAAAGATTTAATTAATAATTTGATCTATATTTATGTTTATAATTTTTGTTTTACTTTTTACTCGATTCATTTCTTATATTTTTAAATAAATTTAATTTGGTCTTATTTATTAATAATGTTACTAATAATGTTAGATTTAACAACATAGCAAAATTTGAAACATAGTTGCTATTTTTTTTGTTTTATAATATATGTTTGGAAACGATGGATTTGAGAGAATTTGAAAAGAAATAAAATAATGTTGTTTGGATTAATAAAAAAATATGAGAAATATAAGAATTTAAAATGAAAATTTATGAAAATTATCGAGTGATGTGATGAATTTGATAAATTAAAAAATGATTTAATTGATAAAACTAGAAAACTACCATTTTATTTTTTATCATAAAAGTAATTTAAAACAAAATACAAATAGTATAAATTATGTTAGGATGAAATTTGAGTTATTATTTAAAAGAAAAAATTAAAATAAATGAAATTATATTAAATTAAAATGGCATTAGTAGAAATTAAGTTGAAATAAAATATTTGTGATTATTTAAATAAATTAACTAATAAATTGAATTCATTAAATTATTTTAACTAATAATAAGAATTATTATTATTATTATTATTATATCTTTACGCAATGTGTAACGTCTCATTTAATCAATAATATAATTAAAGGAAGAGTCACACGAGATAATACAGCAGTGTAGTACTGGAGTTTTAAACTTAACTCCTTACAACCCAAGGCACACCATGATGCCCAAAAAGAAACAAGTTATACAGTTTAATGGAATAGAAATCTAAAAGACAGACAAGTACATAGGTCATAGCCCTAAAGAAAAGCCCAAGAAGAACATGAAGTCCAGCACAAGTAGACTATGCAGCAAAATCATCATCTCTCCCCTGTTGACCACGAGTACCTCTCACATATGCTCCCATCAATAAATTGATGATCATCGCAAAGGTAGAAGAATAACATACAAACAATCAAACAAGCAAAGGGTAAGCTAGAGCCAAAAAGATTTCATCATGCAATCATATATACTTCCACAGTCCAATACACACAGATAATCCAAGCATGTTATAATCTTCCAAATCAATACACTAAGACTCGACTCGACTCATCCGGATACATATAATGTAGTCAGATTCAACGGATGCTTGCACTTGTGGTGGATATCTCTGCTCACCCCCGAGCTAAGTGTTACAAGTGGTACAATGTCTCAATCCCCATGCAAGGTTAGCCCTTAATGAGTTTCAGGCCTCCTGCTACTCTCACCATAAGAGTCAGTCCGCTCTAAGTGAGACTAACTGACTCCTTAGAGTGTCAGGATGCAACCTTACATTGAATCCTTACCAAATTATATAGATGGGACACCATCATGAACTCCCACTAATATGGGTCATGGAATTACGTCCCAACCACTGAAGCACCACCATGAGGTCTCACCTAGAGGCTCGTGGAATTACGCACTGACATAGACCAATCATACTCAATCAATCAAGTATTATTTATCATGCACATAACTCTCATGTCAACCTTTATAACCAAATCCACATTCATATTCCATGTTGAATCCATTCCAACTCATCCTTCCCAATCCATGAATATAGAATTTCACCTCATACCAATACCATGCCATTTTGATACCAACCATT
>Ga0099822_1001786_pt1 | contig 25845 bp, 10 predicted proteins | sample CowpeawhiteBW_FD_76839 | JGI IMG/M metagenome (GOLD analysis project Ga0099822, IMG submission 76839) | Root nodule microbial communities of legume samples collected from California USA - Cow pea white BW | ecosystem: Host-associated > Plants > Roots > Nodule | place: USA: California | collected... | reverse complement strand
TTAGTTTAATAATTTATTTAATGAGTCTATTGTATATTAATTTTTTATTTTATGAACATAGAAGAAAATGGATTGTACTCTGTGTTTTTTATAATTGGATTTTAAGTGTGGTTTGATTATCATTGATTTTTCTTTTGGATTTTAAGTGTAGTTTGATTCCCCGCTAATGATGTAGCTTATTGTTATACTAAGTTATATATTCATTTTTACGGTATTAATGCCAATAATTAAATGTATAAATTTTGGATGTATTATTTTGGCTTTCCCAACAATGTTGGTCAAGATCCGCCACTGCCTATATAGTATTATCGTCTTAGTAAGCACTTGTCAAAAGAAGCGATAGATTATATTTATAAGTTAACAAAAGTGACTTACCCAGCAATATAAGGGACAAAATAAATTTCTTTTCCGTGTTGAAAACATCCAGTGACATATGATTGAATGTCATCAAGCTTGTTGCCTTCATGAGTGAGTTGGGGGTCTACAAACCCATATACATCATTCAGTCCATAGTTTCAGTGACACCAGACAAATACCTAAACATAAAATTGATTTGATATAAGTAAATAGATAAATATATCATATAACTATATATAATGATTGGTGACACTTTTTGGATCGAGTCTCCTTGGACTGAGGTCTATACCCCTGACGTCCAACCACTTTTTGGCTTCGGGTCCTACTGGACCGAGGCCTATACTTTTATTTGGCACTGATTTTGAGCGAACTGGGGCCTATACCCCTCTTTGGCTTCGGGTATTTGGAGAACCGCGAGGCCTAAAACTTGGTTCTAATTGTAAAAATGTCACTGCGTCATTATATGCTTCGGTTCCTGGCCAACCGAGACATATAAGACGAGATAAAATGGAAATTCTGCACATGTACTTTATTTTAAGTTAGTATGTACGAGAATAGTCCAAAATTAACATTTTTCTAATACAATTTGCGATGTACATTTTCTAATGGAATTGCTAACACGATGAAATCACTTTACATTATCATCATTCCTCCATGTAGCAACAAGGAAGTGTGCTTGTCTGACTAACAAAAGTTTCATTGAGTTATAGACCTCGACTTGAGTGTGTATAAATTACTTGTTATATCACAGAATTTAAATGTTAACATTTATTTATATTATGTAATTTTTAAATTTTAAAACAGTATAATATAACACTTATTTATTTATACATATTTTTGTGAGAAAATTAAATAGATAATTGTTTCCTTCAATAAAAGGTTATTAAATCAGTCATTTTACAGAATATGATACTCTTTTGTTGGTTATAAAATTTGAATATTTAATATCAAGTATTTCGTGGCCAAGGAAGAGTCTTACATTGTTCTTTGATAAAAATTCATAACCTTTATGTTAGATTGAAGAAGAAAAAAACATTAATAACTATTATGTTAGATTGGAAATTTATAACTATTATATTTAGAGTGGCTATAAGAAGAAGAAAAAACACCCAAATAATAATTTGGGTTCAGATTGAATTCAAAAAGTTTAGGTGAATAATAATTTTGAAAATGATTTTGTTGGATGAAATGAAATTAATAGTTTAGCAACAATTTGTTGGATTAAAAAGGTAGGTTAGTTATCATTATTTAGTTATATTTTGATTTTTTTTTCTCGGTCTAACTTGATCGATATGATCGATGCAACTATTAGAAAATTTTTCATGAATCAATTTGAACAAGAATAATGTTCACAAGCAAATGCATTTTAGATTTTATCAAATAGACGAAGAAAACAGTTGGATTAATTTTCAAAAGAAAAATAGAATGTGATATTTGAATATTAGAACTTTAAAGAAAAGAAAAGGTGAAAGAAAATACTCAAGTTATATGTATCCTTGAAACCTTGAATATATGTAATTTTGATGTATTAGTAACTCATGAATATTAAAGATATTTAAAACGTTTAGCCTTTAATAATATTGATCGGTGGACATTATGATACAAGTAGAAGGTCATGACGGGTTGTTTAGAGTCAAAGGTCGAGACAAATCGTTCGATGTCAAAGGTGGATACTGATCAAATCGAGTTAAAGGTTAAGACGAATTGTCTTAAGAAAAAGATAGAGACCTATCATATCAAACCATAGGTAAGGACAGGTAAGCCCAAGCCAAAGGTAGAGATCGTTCAACTAAAATTGAATGTCAAGATGTATCGTCTAGAATTGAAGGTCAAGACAAGTCGACCAGACCGATGGTCGAGATGGCATAATCTGAGTAGAAGTTTGATATAGGTTGACTCGGGATAAAGGTTAATACGTGTAAACTTAGGACGAAGGTCAAGCCTAGTTATTAACCCAATCCAAAGATCAAGACGAGTTAGCCCAGATGAAAGTTATGAATATTTTTTATTCAAAGGAAACCCCCAAAACTCGATGAATTGAGTGAAAACAACAAATACTCAACAATTTAATATTACCACGAACCTACCACTCACCTTTGGCTTCATTTTCCTTAACACAACTTGTGATGCATACATTTTCTAATGGAATTGTTAACATGATAAAATCACTTTACACTTATCATTATTCCTCCATGCAACAACAAGGAAGAATTGAGTTTGACTAACAAAAGTTTCATTGAGTTTTTGACAAGGATGAAAAAATTACCCATGTAGGCGAGTATCCGCTATAGGTAGTAAGTGCATACTTTAAATGGAATCTTACAAGTAACGAGTAAAGGGTAATTTGATACTGACATATACACGAATTAGATGCAGATATCATACTACTTGTATCCGCAAGTATCCGTTACTCGTAAAAAATTAAAAAATTTAATATATATTTTATTAAGTTAAATTTAATTAGAATTAAAATATAATTTATATTTATTACTTAAATTTAATTTATCTTTCATTTAACTTACCTTATATTATATTATATATATATTTAAAAATATTATTTAGATTTCATTTTAAAAATTTATAAACTTTGTTTTTTAAATTTCCGTGGATATTCATAGACACCCATAAGTTCTACAAATTTTACGAATATTTCTTAAATAGGTATTCAACGAAGCCGAAAATAACTCAAAAGTTGGAGAGCTATGTACTCTCCAGGATTCTACATCTCCACAAAGTCGAGGATAACTCATCAATATTGGTTCAAGATTGTAGATCGTGAATTATGTGAGAATATGAACAGAAACACTTAGTTAGTTTAGTAAGTTAGATATTTTAAAAAATATTTTAGGTATTTAAAGAGATTCTTTTAGTTTATTGTTAGGAAAAGATATGTTGGTTGTGATTTGGTAGTTATCTTGTAGAGGTATTATTTTACAGCAATTGATTATGTAAATCTTCTAGCAATTGATTATGTAAATCTTCTCAAGTTGTAATCGATTCACCTATAAATAAGAACTTTACTCCCATGGTCAAGAAACAAATTGATTTTGGTCTGAGTGGGTCACTAGCTGAAGTTAAAATATATCTTTCATTTTGTTTTCGGCCGAAGGCTATTCTACACTTTTTTTGAAGGGAACACTTACGATTCAAAGAATTATAGGGATGGAAAGTTTCATATTAATTCTTTTGAATTATATGCGAAAATTTTCGTATTAATTCTTTGGAACCCATTATAAGAAAATGTTCTCAAATATAAAAATATCTAGAAAAATAGATGAAATTAGAAAAAATTATTTAAAATAGATTTCATATCAAATCCAACCTCAAAACTATCATTTTAAAAAAAAAAAGCATACAAAGATATTTTAATATTAAATTATATATATTTTTATTATATTAGTAATAATAATTAAATATATTATTTTCGCTCTTTCCAAAATTTTGAAGATCTTCCATCGATATTTAGTTGAATTTTCTATTAAGGATAAAATAACGAGTAAACATTATCGCTGTCTAGCCCCCGACATGATGTCATCCTAGTTTTGGACCTCAACTTCAGTTTGTATAAATTGCTTGTTATATCACATATTAAAACTTAACATTTATATTTATGATCTATTTTTTATATAGTAAAACAGTATAATATAACACTTATTTACGTTTACATATTTCGGTGAGAAATTTAATATAATAATTAAATATATAATTGTTTCTTCAATAAAAGGTTATTGAATCTGTCATTTTTCAAAATTTGATAGTCTTTTTGGTTGTTGGTTGGTTATAAAATTTGAATATTTAATATAAAGTATTTCGTGCCCAAGGAAGAGTCTTGCACTGTATTTGAATGTGTGTAGTCATAAAGCAATTACAATCGGTTGAAAAAGACTTCATTACATTTAATACATTTTTTTTTTTCTAAGTATCTTTACTCGTTTTTTGTGCTACAATATTTTGTAGGTGTCTCTTGGATGCTCGTTAATTCATATTCATCGGTTCAAAATTTTCAAGGAAACGGGTAATATTACTGGTAACCAAGCATGTGATTTTTTGTGATTAACAACATAGGTTTTGGTAATATATACATAGAGCTCTTAAATACCTCTTTAAAAATAACGTATTGTTTTTTACCGTAATTAAAATTGATTTTAAACATACTTTATTTTCAGTTTTAATTATTTTTTTCACAAACTCTTCAGCTCTTTGTTTAATTTCAGCTAATAAATAATATTCATTAAAAACATTTAAAATATACGTACAAGTTAACATGATGAGAATACTGTATAATATAATAAAAAACATTATATATATACACACACGATAGAACAAGATAGCTGTTTAATTTTATTCATGGTAAGAAAATAATCATATTTGTATATATTATATTCATGTTAAATTAACATACCTAACATATGAAATATGATAGATCAGTGATAAATTATTTATGCATATAGAGGTATTCGTGATTTCTAACTTTCAAAACTTTCGTTATTAATCTGTACTTGATTCTTTTTTTTTTTATTTAAATATTTTTCAGCAAGTTAATATTTAAAATAAAAGCTATTGAAATATAACTAATAAAATATTTTATTACAACTCTATTTTTTAATAAGGTTAAATCATGTCTTTGTTCCTCATATTCATAATAAAATATTGATTTTGTCTCTTTATTTTATTTATCTCTATCTGGTATTTATTTTAGGAAATTTGATGTAATCAAGTCCAAAAACTAACCAGTAACACTCTTCTAATATTGTTATTACATCACTAAGGGAGAGAATTTTATTACATCAAAATTTTCAAAATACAGATTAAATTGAAATAAATAAAAATAAAAAGATATATTTGATATTGTGATACGAGAATGGAGTATAAATTAACCTTTTAATAATGATTAATACAGTAACACTTCTTCAAATTTAGGTTTTTATTAAATTTGAACTGCCCATATAATAGAAATTAATGAAACCGTAGGCGTTTTAAAAAAATAAATTATTGAGAATTTAAAATATATATATATATATTGTGGTGCGTCTTTTAAGAGGAATGTGAACAAAAAGTTAAGAAGCTTAAGAGTTTAAGAAGCTTTAATTACAATGGAAATATTACTTAAATATTTATTAATTTTTGTAATATTTTGTTCATTAAAAACGAGTGACATTTAAGAAGTCTAATCCTATGCGTCATGGGTAGCAAACCAAAATTTTCCTTTTCAAAACCGTCTAAAATTTAGAATATCTGAATTAATTTATCATCTTGTATTTCAAAAGATGATGCTCTCTATAAGTAGCGTTTGACAAAACTGATTTGTGATTGTGAAGCCACAATGGTTAAAGATGCAACTCGATCAGGGGTTCGAGATGACACAGTTTCCCTGAAAGTTCTGATAGACAAAGAGAAAAATAAAGTCGTGTTTGCAGAAGCAGGGCAAGATTTTGCGGATGTTCTACTGAGTTTCTTAACATTGCCTTTGGGGACTATTGTTAGACTCGTGGCTAAGGAGTCCAGTGTACAACCAGTTAAAGTTGGTAGCCTGAGCACATTGTATGAAAGTGTGTCGCTTCTTGAAGAAAAATTTTTATGCATTCAAGAGTACAAGGAAATGCTACTGCAACCAAGGAACTCTATGGAACACTATTGCAAACAGCTGATGCTGAATATTGATGATACTGAGCTTAAAAGCTACTGCAACCTTTTGAACTGTGCTTGTGACGATCCACAATCTGAATTCTTTTTGGAAGCTGTAATGCGAACGTGGTTAGAAAAGGGCTTTGTGAAGGAATCTGCTTCTCTTTTAGTTTGTGATGATCTTTATATAATGCCCAATGATTTTGGAGCAAGTGCAAATTTGTTTCATATGCTTGGAATTGAAGACTTGGAGACTCTTGAGGAACAAATTGTGGATATCACCAAGGAGGAGGTATGTCATTTTTTAACTTGGTTTTTATGCTTCCATTCTTTCTATTCATTGGTTTGTTTGTTTTTTTGTCGTAGGTAGTGGACTTGCTGAAGTTTTCATTGATCTCAAGAACCCCAATGACAGATTTAATCCTAAGAAAGAAACAATATCTTGATAATTTTACCCCAATAAGCCAAAACCTGTTTGAGATTGGAAAAATACCATCTTTTGAGGGTAGGCAAGTGGTTGTGAAAATTCGAATAAGAAAATCAAATGGGAAGATTATGTTTGCTGAGGCAGAGGAAGAGTTTGTTGACTTTCTTTTAAGTTTTCTGACTTTTCCCTTGGGTGGAGTGCTTCACATGCTTGAAGGATCTTCTTCGGTAAGCTGCATAGATACATTATATAGGAGCCTGAGTGAACTGAGTTCAGAAAAATATCTGATGTCACATGAACTCAAAGACAAACTAGTTAACCCTCCTTTTTCTAAACATTTGAATCTCAGCAACCAGATATTACCTATTGGGATAGGAAATTTTCCTTGTTTATATTGTGGTTGTAGAGCCTCTACCGGAGAACCTTCAAGTCTTGTTGGTTTTGTGAAAGGACCAGCAACGTACTTTGTGACAGATGACTTGGTTGTGACTCCAATGTCATCCATTTATGCTGTTTCATGTCTAAAAACACTAAAAGTACCACTCTTTGACTTGGAGGAAAGGGTGATCGCAATTGGTGTGAAAGAGGTAGGAAATTGTGGAGGCTTCTTACTGTGCATGCTGTTATTTTCTGTATGAGATTACATTAAACTCTTTGTTTGAATTGTGCAGGGTCTTGGGATATTGAAAGCTTCATTGACATCAACATCTGCTTTGACAGAAGGTCTCAAACACTTGATAAGACCATTGAATAGAAGAACGGTTCATTCACTTGCAATTTAAATCTTGGGTTAGGGAATTTGGGTTCTACAGAATTCAATTCTAGAAATATTAGAGACCTAAACTTTATAATGTTTCTGTGCTTTGTGTTTGGTGGAAGACCGTTTATCAAATATGTTATGCAATGTTTGGTCTAAAATATAATGCTATTAAGGAGTCTTTCATTTGAACAGAAGGAATGTGTTATAACATTCTTTACACTCACTCTTCTATGAAGTGTTGTTGGTCATAAGTTATGAGTAAACATTTTTAGTCATTTGAAAAATTAAGGGATTGAAACCTCTTTAAAAAAAATTATAATATTTTAAATATGTGCTTTTACGTTCTTACATCATAAAAATAATAATTTTATGAAACAAATTTGTCATACTTATTTTTGGGAATTTATGTGAAAGACAGGATGTAACCTTAATAATCAATTAAATCCTACTTGAATAAAAAATAAATAAATTGTTTTACACTACCAGAAGTTTATTCCTTCCTTTCTTTTATTCTTTTTGAGTATTTTGAAAACTAAATCAAATATTCACAAGAAAGGAAAATCAGATATATGTTAAGTATTAAATGAACAAAACATTTTGGAATCTATTTTTTATATCAAAAATATATGTGTTTTTCGTATTCAGTGTTTTTTTTTTTTCTGTTTTAGACATCGAAAAATGAGAGAAAAAAGCTTTGCTCTATTTAGAAAAACATCAATATGATGTAAAATCCGACAAAATGAAATTCACACTATTAAAATTTCTTTTATTACATGAGATTATCTTATAAATTGTTAAAAAAATTACAAAAAAGACTTTTTTTAACTATTTTATTCTAAGAATCTTAATTGATAATCAATTTTTTCGTGAGCAATTATTTCTTACAAAATTATAAAATTTGTAAGTATTTCTCACAAAATTTGTTGTGAAAAGTGTTTAATACAAAATATTTTGTAAAAATGTTACCAATTTCCTACAATATTTTTTATAAAAAAATCTATAAGTATTTTCTCCAAATTAAAATTTAAAACAAAATTAGTAGAAAATATAAGTGTTTTTAGTAGTGTCAAAACTATTGAGTTTTTACTAAATTCAAATTTATATAATTTTAGATTTTTTTTTCAGAATAAAAGTTTAATTAATTAAACGTTTTTCTTTCAACATCTTCACAGTTCAAAACTTGAAATAATAATAATAATAATAAAATTAAAATTAAAATTTCGTAACTTACATTAAATTAAATTTCCATGTTTATTCTTTGATAAAAATCCATAACTTTTATGTTAGATTGAAGAAGAAGAAGAAAAAATATTAATAACTATTATGTTAGATTGGAAATTTATAACTATTATATTTAGAGTGGCTATAAGAAGAAGAAAAAACACTAATAACAATTTGGGTTCAGAATGAATTAAAAAACAAAACATAGGCGAATAATAATTTTGAAAATGATTTTGTTGGATGAAAAGAAGAAATTAAAAGTTCAGCAACAATTTGTTCGATGAAAAAGTTAGGTTAGTTATCATTATTTAGTTATATTTTAATTTTTTTTTCTCGGTCTAACATGATCGATATGATCGATGCAACTATTAGAAAATTTTTCATTAATCAATTTGAACAAGAATAATGTTCACAAGCAAATGCATTTTAGATTTTTTATAAAATAGATGAAGAAAACAATTGGATTAATTTTCAAAAGAAAAATAGAATGTGATATTTGAATATTAGAATTTTAAAGAAAAGAAAAGGTGAAAGAAATACTCAAGTTATATATATCCTTAAAACCGTGAATATATGTAATTTTGATGTATTAGTTAAATTAACCATCTCATAAATATTAAAAATATTTAAAACGTTTAGCCTTTAAGAATACAAATTCATAGTCATTATGATTTCTCTAACAGATAGTATATATGGTACAACTCGAAGGTCATGACGAATCGTCTAAAGTTAAAGATCGAGACAAGTTGTTGGATGCTAAAGGTGCATACTGGCCAACCCAAGTTAAAGGTTAAGATGAATTATCTTAAGAAGACGATAAAGACATGTCATATCGTACAAGGGATAGGTAGGCCCAAGCTAAAGGTAGAGATCGTTCAACTCAATCTGAATGTCAAGATGTATCGTCCATGATTAAAGATCAAGACGAGTCGATCAGACCGACGATCCAAATGAGATAACTCGAGTAGAAATTTGATATTGGTCGACTTGGGATAAAGGTCAAGATGTGGAAACTTAGGATGAAGGTCAAGCCGAGTTAGTAGTGTGAAGTTTGGACCTAGTTAGCCTAAGCTAAAAGTTGAATTGAGTGCCTGAATCGAAAGATCAAAACGAGTTAGCTCAAATCAAAGTTATGAATATTTTTTTATTCAAAGGAAATCCCCAAAACTTGATGAATTAAGAAAACAAAAAATATTCAACAATTTAATATTACCACAAATCTACCACTCACCTTTGGCTTCATTTTCCTTAACACAATTTGTGATGCATACATTTTCTAATGGAATTAACATGATAAAATTACTTTACACTTATCATTATTCCTCCATGCAGCAGCAAGGAAGAATTGAGTTTGACTAACAAAAGTTTCATTAAGTTTTCGACAGAAATGACAAAATTATCCATGCATGCAAATATTCGCAGATAAAATTTACTTCGAGTGTAAGTGGATATTTTAAACGAATACCTACACATAATGAGTAAAAGGTAATTTAATACTTGCTTATAAACGAATCAAATGTGGATATTATAAAGTATCCGTTACTCGTAAAAGAATAAAATTTAATTTATATTTTATCGAATTTAATTTAATTAAAATTAAAATTTAATTTATCTTTCATTTAACTTATCTTATATTATATTATATTATATTATATTATATTATATTATATTGTATTATATTATATTATATATATATTTAAAATTATTTAGATTTTATTTTAAAAATTTATAAACTTTCCTTTTTTAAATATGTGTGAATAGTCGTGGACATCCATAAATTCTAAAAAATCCATGAATATTTCTTATACAGGTATTCAACGGATAAGTGGATAAATAAAAGTTAATTTTTTTATTAAGGATAAAATAACGAGTAGATATTATTAGTGCCTATAAATTGCTTGTTATATCACATAATTTAAAAGTTAACATTTATGTTTATGATCTACTTTTTATATGGTCAAACAGTATAATATAACACTTGTTTACGTTTACATATTTCGTGAGAAATTTAATATAATAATTAAATATATAGTTTTTCCCTTCAATAAAAGGTTATTGAATCTGTCATTTTTTTAAAATTTGATAGTCTTTGGCTGTTGGTTGGTTATAAAATTTGAATATTTAATATAAAGTATTTCGTGCCCAAGGAAGAGTCTTGCACTGTATTTGAATGAGTATGGTCATAAAGCAATTACAATCGGTTGGAAAAGATCTCATTACATTTAATACATTTTTTTTTTAAGTATCTTTACTCTTTGTTTGTGCTACAATATGTTGTAAGTGTCTCTTGGATGCTCGTTAAGTCATATTCATCCGTTCAAAATTTTCAAGGAACCGTGTATTACTAGTAACCATGCATGTGATTTTTACAAGTCTTGATTTACAATATAGGTTTTGGTAATATGTGCATAGAGCTCTTAAATACCTCCTTTAAAAATAACGTAATGCTTTTATTGCAATTAAAATTGATTTTAATCAAAATTTATTTTCAGTTTTTATTACTTTTTTCCCCAAACTCTTCACCTCTTTGTTTAATTTCAGCTAATAAAGAGTATTCACCTCTTTTTCATGATCTTGGAATTGAAGACATGGAGACTCTTGAGGAACAAATTGTGGATATCACCAAGAAGGAGGTATGTCATTTTTTAACTTGGTTTTTATACTTTCATTCTTTCTTTTCTTTGGTTTGTTCATTTTTTTTACTCCAGGTATTGGACTTCTCAAGTTTTCATTGATCTCGAGGACTCCTATGACAGATTTAATCTTAAGAAATAAACAACATCTCGGTAATTTTTCCACTATAAGCCAAAACCTGTTTGGGATTGGAAATATACCATATGCTGAGGGTAGGAAAATGGTTGTGAAAATACAAATAAGAAAATCAAATGGGAAGATTCTGTTTTCTGAAGCAGAGGAAGAGTTTGTTAACTTTCTTTTTAAGTTTTCTGAGTTTTCCCTTGGGTGGAGTACTTCACATGCTTGAAGGATTTTCATCGGTATGGTGCATGGATAGATTATATAAGAGCCTGAATGAACTGAGTTCAGACAAATATCTTATGTCACATGATCTCAAAGACAAACTAGCTATAATCTTGTGATCAGCAACCATATATTACCAATTGAGTTAGAAAGTTTATCTTCTTCTGGACAATCTTAAAGTGTTCCTGGATTTGTGAAAGGACCAGGGATGTACAAGGTCACAGATGACTTGGTTGTGACACCAATGTCATCCATTTCTGTTGTTTCATGTCTAAAAACATTGAAAGTACCTCTCTTTGACTTGGAGGAAAGGGTCATTGCAATTGGTGTGAAGGAGGTAAGAAACTGTTTCTTATATCCATTTATGATGTTATTTTTTGTATGAGATTATATGACAGTTTGAATTGTGCAGGGTCTTGGGATATTGAAATCTTCATTGACCTCAACATTTGCGTTGACAGAAGGTCTGAAACACTTGATAAGACCCATTAACTAGAAGAACGGTTCAATCACTTCCAGTTTAAATCTTGGGTTATGGAATTTGAGTTCTACAGAATTCAATTCTAGATATATTAGAGCCCTAGTCTTTATAATGTTACTGTTCTTTGTGTTTGGTGGAATCCGTTTTATCATATATATTATGCCATGTTTGGTCAAAAATTTAATGTTATTAACGACTCTAATATTCTGTTCTGTTTTATTGATGATACGTTTGAATGGAAAGAGTGAGTTATAAAATATATTTCTCTGAAGTGATGTTTGTCGTTTTAGTCGTTTGCAAAATTAAGGATTGAAACCTCTTAAAAAATAAAAGCTTTTTTTATAATATTTTAAACATGTCCTTTTACGTTCTCACATAATAAAAATAATAATTTATGAAACAAATGATTAGAGAATGTAACCCTAATAATTAATTAAATCCTACTTCCATAAAAAAAATTGTTTTACATTACCAGAATTTATTCCTTCATTTCTGTTATTCTTTTTTAATATTTTAAAACCTAAATCAAATATTTACATTAAAAAAAAAAAAAAAAGCTTGCAAAATGAAATTCAAAACTACTGAGTTTATACTAAATTCATATTTTTATAATTTTACTTTTTTTTTTCAGAATAAAAGTTTAATTATTTAAATTTCCGGATTAACAAGTCTCTTCGAGATAGTGAACTTGTTAAATATCTTTTTCATCTTTCATTTATAAATTAATTTCTTTCGACCTCTTCATAGCTTACGGCAGCAACCAAAACATAAAATAGTAGTAATAATAATAAAAATATTAAAATTGAAAGTGCATAACTTACTATTAAATTAAATTTCCATGTTTATTCTTTGATGAAAATGCATAACCGTTATGTGTTTATTCTTTGATAAAAATTTATAACCATTATGTTAGATTGAAGAAGAAGAAAAAACATTAATAACTATTATGTTAGATTGAAAATTTATAACTATTATATTTAGAGTGGCTATAAGAAAACGAGAAAACATTAATAATAATTTGGGTTTAGAGTGAAATCAAGAAGTTTAAGTGAATAACAATTTTGAAAATGATTTTGTTGGATGAAAAGAAATTAATAGTTTATAAAAAAATTGTTGGATATTTAGTTATATTTTTATTTTATTTTTTTCTCTGTCTAACATGATTGATGCAACTATTAGAAAGATTTTATCGTTCACAAGCAAATGCATTTTAGATATAGATGAAGAAAACAGTTGGATTAATTAAGCAAGATATGTTTCAAGAGAAAAAGAAAATTAGAATGTGACATTTTAGAATTTTAAAGAAAAGAAAAGGCGTAATAAAATACTCAAGTTATATGTATCGTTGAGACCTTGAATATATGTAATTTTGATGTATTAATTAATTAACTAATTCATTAATATTAAAGATATTTAAAATGTTTAGCCTTTCAGAATACAGATTGGCCATTGACACTACGATCTCTCTAAAAGATCACGAAAAGAGTTTTTTTCATATTTAATACAACATTTATTTGTGACTAAATGACTTTAAATTTAATATTCAAACTGAATTTTGAAGTTCATAAACATCACTACAAATTGAAGCAAAGAATATACCAAATTTTCTTTATAACTTCACTCCTTTAGTTTCTGAATTCTTTTTTCCAGGTCCGAGCCAAGATGGCTAGTCACGGGCATCGTTACCAGATAATTAAAAGATTTTTTAATGTTTTGAGTTGTAACATATTCAGATGATTTTTTTTTTTTTGTTTTAGTAAACAAAATTTCACCTTGTAATTATCATTTTTTTTTAATATTGATCCCTTTATGCTATTTGAGCAATTCTAATATTACAAAAAAGTATTAAATTTTCTCAAATTAAAAGCCAATATATAATTTTAAAAATTATAATATAATCAAATAATCCATGAAGAACCGACCAGTTTAGGGATTAGGGTTATAACAATTTTATTAAAAACAAGATTTCGGTTTTATCAAATACAGAAGAATGGGTTGCTCAAAACTCAGGTAAATTTTCTTCATCCCATCTAATTACTGATCACATTTGTCATATTTCTAATTTACTGTCCTATTTCCTTTTTTTTTTATTTCACTCATTCTATAAATGATATTATTCTATACTACCCAAGCAATCTATTTAAATTATTTTTCACACATAAAAAGCACAATCCAAAATCAAATAAAACCTTGTTATCACGAGTTCATCGGATCAACAACATAAACATAACCAGTAGCAACATAAATATATATATATATATATATAACAACACAGGATATAAAGGCATGGAAATGTAATTAGTGCGGCTAAGCACATAAATTGTCATTAATAAGTAAATATGCTAGGAATGGTTTCTCTGTAAGCATTTAAAAGAAAAATAAAATAAGAATTAAAATTAACTTTTTTTCGTAATTGTTGTTTTCAATGTATACAAAAGTCAATTGTTTTCTTTTACTTCTCTTTCCTAAAAATACGAGCAGAGGAACCATGCTATTAATTAATTAACTTACACGCTCAGACTGCGTCCAATCTCGTAAGAGAGAAAAGCATCCACTGTAGCATACTGAACCTGCTGTGGAGTGAGCCAGGGATTGTCCCACCTACTCCTCGTGATCCGTTTGGGCTTCTCAACCTCCAAACCCAGCACACGGAGGCCCAACGATTTAATCCCCGCTCGGTTCAGCTCCCTGTCACGAAGCTTCTCTGCCGCGAGAGAGCGAAGATCCTGAATATTAACTACATGGAGATTGTAGTCTTCTAGAAGCTTCTCAGCATCTTCTTCGATTCCAACACCAACGAAAGTTACATTGCGATCGGCGAGGAAGGAAACTAGGGAAGGAGGAATGGAAGGGGAGTGAAGGATCTGGAAGACGAGGCAGTGTTGGCCGAGGCAGAGTTGAAGTGTGGCGACGGGGTTCTGCATGTTGCGCTGCGTGTTGGGCCGCCACTCGATGTCCAGGCCCACCATGAGCCCAGTTTGATGGCTGCGGATGTTGTTGGATATCCAGGAGTGGACAAGGGAGGGATCGGATGTGAGGAGGGTGTGGATGGTGTGGGTGTGGAAAGTAACATCGTATAGATTGTGGGTATCGTAGGGTAGGCAGTGATCCACCACGCTTATGGTGGCAACGCGGGTGGGGGTGGGGATTACTGAGTTGATCGGAACGCCGTTGTGGTCCAGCATCTCTGACATGCTCTGAGTTGGGGAAAAGCGGAGAGAGATAGGGTTTGAAGCTGGATAGTGCGAATTTGGATTTTGATTCCCTACTTATACAAATGATTATACAGTTATACTTAAGGGGATCAAATAATTTTTTTACCCGTGAATATATGATATTTTAAATTTGTATCTTGGAATTGTGAAATCTTTTGTCTTTTGGAGGAAAACACGGTCCATTACTAAATTAGAAAATTACTACTATATCACAGTCAATAATTAGAAAATTTTATATAATTAATGTTACTTCATGCGGTTTTTTTTTAATTATTTTGAACTGTAAAATATTTTTAAAAATTACACACGTTATGTTATTATAAAAAGGATATTCACTTTTGTATTTATATCTAATTATTTCAGTTTTATTTTAATTATTATTTTAAAAATTAATTATTTTATAAATAATTTACTTTTAACTTTATTGTTTTAACAATTATTTTAAAATTTCTGTTATATATATATTTTTAATTTTATAATTAATAATTATTTTAAAAATTAATTATATATTTTTTTAATTATAATAACTCAAATTTTATAAAAGTTAAAAAATATGAATATAAATGCACAATAATATCTGTATTTTGGTTAGTTATTAACAAAGTATATTTAAAAAATAATATTAAAAATATAATAATAATGTCATGAGTAATCATTGTGTATTAAAATATTTATTAATTTATAATGACAACAACTAATTGAAGAAAATATTTCAAAAATCATACTGCGATGATTTAGTTCTCTTTTATTTCTATTTTATGATTAACTTTTTTACTATTAGTTTAGCTTTATTTTAAAAAATTTAAAAACTTTTTGTAAAGTTTTGTCTCAAACAATAAGGGTAGAGATGGTACTGTAAGGGATACAAAACGAATTTCATCATTTTGTATTCATTCTCTAGTAAAACATTCATTCACATATTTACATAACACTTCTATATTATCTCATCTTCATTGAATAATGATATATTTGTATTCATTTCTGTATCAATTTCTTACTATTTTAATACCATCTAATTATTGTTTATAAAAATTAAAAAGTCATGACAAAAAACATCATATTATGAAATATTTAATATCAAATTATGTATTCTTATTTTTTTAATATTAAATATTTAGAAAAAAAGAAATATATATATATATATATATATATATATCATGAAAATCAAAATATTTACAAATTCTTTTGCAAAATGTTAATGAAATGGAATTCATAAAATTAAAATTTATTTTTAAAAAATTATAATAAAAGTAAGTATCCAAGCTTAAAAATATTTTAAATATCTCTTTAATTTTCTTCTCAAAATTCTAATAATTTTTTTTTCATACATTAATATAAATTATAATACACCACTTTAATGAAATTGCATAAAAAATAAGTATTAAACTAATCATAATTAAAATTTAACATAAATATTTTATCTTTTGAACTTCAATTTATGTTGGATGATGATAAATAAGATTCATCACAAAGATATCAAGTTATTATAATATAGTAATAAAATGTCTTTATATAATTGCGGTGATAAAATTACATTTTTAATAAGGAGTTAGAAAATAGGGTTAAATATGTTTTTGGTCCCTCAAGTTTCAGTGAAATTTGGAATTAGTCCCTCTTCGAAATTTTATACCAATTTAGTCATTCATCTTTAGAAATGCGTGGATTTAGGCTTTCTTGTCAAATTTTGTTAAGTTTATTTGACATTTTAAACGCATTTTATGATAATATTTAATACCATGGCCCAGAATATCTCAGCCAAGTAGTTTGATACCATACCTACACATCATTATCTACTAGCTAAAAGTAGGAGCATCTCATCCTAACCTATTCCACATACAAGACTCTTGTTGCATTTCATTTATTGCAAGCCTAGGGCTAGTTTATTGTGCAGGACTTGCACATCTCGAATTGTGAATTGTGCAGGACTTACTCATCTCGACCTAGTTAAGGGGTCCTAAGACGTGGTAATGTATGGATACAAGACTCTTGTTGCATTTCATTTATTGTGACCCTAAGGAGTTAATGTATTATACAAGGACCTAGTTAAGGGGTCCTAAGACGTGGTAATGTATGGATACAAGACTCTTGTTGCATTTCATTTATTGTGACCCTAAGGAGTTAATGTATTATACAGGGGGTCCTAAGACCTAATAATGTATTATGTTGGACTTGCACCTTTTAGCCAAGATGTACCATCTTGGCTAAATAGATGATTGTTTCCCAAACTCCTTCCCTTTTTTCCTATGAAAGGTTTGATACATCTCAATCAAGGTGGGTCTAATACATCCCGACCAATAACTTGGTGAGTTTTAGATATAGGGTTAGATCCATCTCACCCAAGGTAACCTGATACATCTCAACCAAGGTAACCTAATACATCTCAACCAAGAAAAATAAGGGTGTGAGATTATAACATCTTAGACAAGGACCTGCTAGCTTGCACAAGGAGATAATACACGTGATTAACGTTTGTGACAGTTACAACAGAGTATTCATTAGCATTTATGAAAGAATCTAAATGTTCCTAAAGGTAGTTAATCAGTCAGATTTATAAAGATGAGTCAGTATCACTAAGATGTATTTATATCTTGATTTCTTTGCTATTACTAAAAGCATCACATACTTCTCTATCAGTGACTTGATACACGCCAAAGTACTAAAAGTCCTTGCAGGTACTCGCTTCCCAGAGTACTTATAGGTCCCTTTGACTCACAATATCAGATCAAGTGAGGATGTCTCAATCTCAAAGACTCAACACATCTCGACAAGCAGCGGGCTAACTATACCATATCTTGAAAGATAAATCGATCATAAAAAAACATTTTTTTTCTTTTGTAAAAAGAGGATATAAATAATTTTGTAAAAGAAGGAAATAGACAAAATCTTTTAATTATCAATTTGAAGTAAGAGAAATACTCTCCTGGTTGTTGTAATATGATGGTTAGCAAATGGAACGAGATTATGATAATATAATTGTCAAGTAAATTCGATAAATATGAAAATTGTTAGTCTTTGAATTTAGATCTTACGACAAACTTTTTGAAGTGATTGAGTTTTTTATTTGTAATTATATATATAATACAACTATGATGATGAATTGAATATTGCATGACAAATTTTAAGATGAAAAACCTTTAATAAAATGATAATTTATGATTATAAATTTTGTTGAGATATATTATAAAAATTGTGTGAAACATTAACAATGTAGGTTTTGGTAATATATGCATAGGGCTCTTAAATACCTCCATAAAAAAATAGCGTGATACTTTTTATTGTAAGATAATTGTTTAATTGTATTCATGATAAAAAAATAATTATTTATGTAAATATTATATTCATCCTAAATTAACATAACTAACATTTGAAAATATGATAGATCAGTGATAAATTATTTATATACATAGAGGTATTCATGATTTCGAATTTTCAAAAATTTGGTTATTAACCTGTTCTCGAATGCGATTTATTATTTAAATGTGTTTTAGCATGTTAATATTAAAATAATAAGCCATTAAACTAAGTGATAAAATATTTTATCACAACTCTATTTTTTTAATAATGATTGATGCTTTTCAAATTTAGTTTTTATTTTTAATGCCCATATAATAGAAATTTACTTCTTTAAAATGGAAATTAATGAAAACTTAAGCGTTTAAAAAAAAAATTATTGATAATTTAAAAAAAAAAAATTATTGTTGTGAGTCTTTTAAGAGGAATGTGAAGAAAACGTTAAGACGGGAGTAAATAGAAGATAAAGAGTTTAAGAAGCTTTAATTACAATGGAAATATTATTTAAATATTTATTAATTTTTGTAATATTTATTAAAGAGTGACATTTAAGATTTCTAATACTATGTATATACATATATGGTTATATATACACAGTATATATCATCTATAATATTACATGAAAATTTCTAATTTCAAACGATAATGCTCTGAGTAGAGTTTGGCAAAGCTGACTTGTGATTGTGAAGCCACGATGGCTGAAAATGCAACTCAATCAGGGAATGAAGATCACACAGTTTCCCTGAAAGTTCCGGTAGACAAAGAGAAAAACAAAGTTGTGTTTGCTGAGGCAGGGAAATATTTTGTGGATGTTCTACTGAGTTTCTTAACATTGCCTTTGGGAACTATTGCTAGACTCGTGGCTAAGGAATCCAATGTACAACCAGTTAAAGTTGGCAGCCTGAGCACATTGTATGAAAGTGTGTTGTATCTCGAAGACAATTTTTTATGTGTACAAAGGTACAAGGAAATGCTACTGCAACCAAGGAACTCTACGGAAGATTATTGCCAAAAACTGATGCTGAATATTGATGACACTGAGTCTAAACGCTACTACTTTTGTGAGAACTTGTTGAACTGTGGTTGTGGAGAATTAATGAAGAGGATGGTGAGATCTTTATTCAAACTGAGTTTAGAAAATGGCTTTGTGAAGGAAGCAATATCTTGGTAATTTTACCCCAATAAGCCCAAATATGCTTGAGATTGGAAAAATACCATCTGTTGAGGGTAGGCAAATGGTTGTGAAAATACAGATAAGAAAATCAAATGGGAAGATTGTGTTATCTGAAGCAGAGGAAGAGTTTTTCTCACTTTTCCCTTGGGTGGAGTGCTTCAGTAAGCAGCATAGATAGATTATATAGGAGCCTGGATGAACTGAGTTCAGACAGAGATCTAATCTCCTGTGAACCTAAAGACAAACTAGCTAGCCCTCTATGTGCTCCACATTTTAATCTCAGCAACCAGATACTACCAATTGGGTAGAAAGTTTTCCTTCAACTGGAGAATTTCAAGTCTTTTTGGATTTGTGAAAGGACCAGCGATGTAAATGGTGACAGATGAGTTGGTTGTGAATTGTAGTAACTGTGGCTAAGCACATACATTGTCATTAAAAAGTAAATATGCTAATAATGGTTTCTCTCTAAGCATTTATAAGAAAATAAAATAAGCATTAAAATTAACTTTTTCTTTTGTAATTATTATTTTAAAATTATACATGTAACACCCAGATTTAGTAGCATAACACTACTAATTAAAGCATTACAAATTAGGTATTAAGCATAGATCATCACTGAAATGTATACATTGTATTTTACAATTCTCTGAACAAAATATTCAGTCTTTCAAAATTTAGAACCTGTTTTAATACTCAAAGGAATGTATAAAACACAACTATATAAATAGAGGTAGATACAACTCCTAACAGTCCTCTAACAATCTCACTGCAACCCACCACTCCTACCTATACCAACCTCTGCTTAGGTATAATATACGATCAGCGCAGGTAGACGAACCACAACCAACACAGAAAGCGGGATAAGCTAGTGTTATTATAATAGACCATACAAGATATAAATCATCTTATAGCATAGGTAATTTGTCATCATTATGACATGTCAATCACATATAACAAAATAAAAAATTTATACAACACATGCCCTCACTGGCATCAATATAAAACCATAGCCCACACGACTATCATGACCTAGACATTTGACTTCATTTCCAAAAGATATGTATATTGAGTAGATTTTGCACTTGTCCTACCACACTCTCAAGGAGTCCGCTCTTATAGAGCGATGAACTAGGACTAATGTCCCCGTCAAGTATGAAGAGATAAATTCTTTTTATCTGCGTCATTCAATCATGTTTCATACCAAAACACCAGAAATCTCTCTCAACTCTCACAACTACATATATTCCTCTATCTGAGTTAGATACTAGCAAAGTCAGTATAATCTCCTTAAATCCCCTTCAATACACCCTAAAGACACATATATTGAGTAGACTCAGAGATTTTGCACTTGTCCTATCATACTCCCAAGGAGTCCGCTCTTATAAAGCGATGAACTAGGACTAATGTCCCCCTCAAGTATGAGGGGATAAATTCTTTTTATCTGCGTCATCCAATCATGTTTCATACCAAAACATCAGATTATAGGAATCTCTCTCGACTCTCACAACTACATATATTCCTCCACGTGAGTTGGATACTAGCAAAGTCAGTATAATCTCCTTAAATCCCCTTCAATACACCCTAAATTCACTTAGTGTAGTACTTTCTCCCTGGAAAGCAACTACACTCTCATCACTTCATACAGTTTCATACATCATATAGTTCAATTCCCATAGTAAAGCAATTATTTATACATATAGAAAACTATTTTCTTCATATTTCTCATTTCAACAAATCCATCACATGTATATAAAATCTAAAACAATTTATTTCCCATTATTCATATCCATGCATCATATACCTTTGCTTAAGCTATTCTATACAAAGAATTTAAAGCATATTACCTTCATATTTTTAATCATGGAAAGTCAGTACACTCTTATCAAATACATTCAACACTTTCACCCTCCACCCTTCCTTGTTGCACTCTCCCTGTATCAAGTTGTTCTCCCCTGTTCGGACAATCTCGGGCTAGATGTCCTCCTCTTTGACACACATAACACTTCTTATCAGTAAGCTGATGACAATCCTTTGTATCAAGTTGTTCTCCCCTGGTTGGGCAATCTCGGGCTAGATGCCCTCCACTTTGACACACATAACACTTCTTATCAGATTTTTTATCAGCATGACAATCCTTTACCAAATGAGGTCCATCACAACGACGACACCTCTTCTCCACCACTTGGGGTCTGCCACCATTTTCTCCTCTTTGTTGTACTTCTCCTGTAGCAACTTGTCCTTTCCTATCTGGACAAACTCTTGCATAATGGCCTTCCTTCTGACACACAAAACACTTCTTTTCTGCCGATTGTTTAGAACAATTTCCTTGAAGATGTGACCTTTTACATCGATAACACTTCATACTCATGGATTCTGACTGCAAAGGTTGGGAAGAGGATGCCCCAGTCCTCTGATACGGAGATCTATCACCTGGCTTATGCTGATTTCTCTTGGCCATCTCTCCTGAAGATTCTCCCTTCTGTTGGCAAACCACCCCGTTAGGCACAACTTCTGACCTCTTCACCATTTCTGCTCTCTCTTCCAGAGGAGAAAACTCTCCAACACAGGGAACAGATGCAGCAGTAGTTACTCTGGCAGCTTCCCACTGCTGCATGAAAGTCCGATGAGTTTCAACTATCACTGCACTTTGATGTTGTATAGCAGCGGCCATTGTCTCTATGGCCCTTGCTATTCCACACATCTCAGAAGGTTGGAAAGTGGCAGGAGGTCTAGGAGTCATTGCTATTCCACACATCTCAGAAGGCTGGGAAGAGAAAGGAGGTTTAGGAGCCATTGCTATTCCACACATCTCAGAAGGCTGGGAAGAGATAGGAGGTCTAGGAGTCATTGCTATTCCACACATTTCATAAGGCTGGGAAGAGGCATCAGGTGTAGGAGTCAATCTGGTCTCACATAAAGAAAAACTCAGAAACTACTCTTAACTTTTAAACAAACACATATCACAACCATAAAAACAAAGCAAAACAGAAACACAACAACTTCTGTTCTGGTCTCTAACAATACAAGTAAAAAAAAAAAATCTTTTATTTTTCTTTCCTAAAGATGGGATCAGAGGAACAATGCGACTTATTAACTTACACACTCAAACTGCGTCCAATCTCGTAAGACAGAAAGGCATCAACCGTAGCATACTGAACCTGCTGTGGAGTGAGCCTGGGATTGTCCCACCAACTCCTCGTGATCCGTTTGGGCTTTTCAACATCCAAATCCAGCACGCGGAGGCCCAACGACTTAATCCCGGCCCGGTTCAGTGTCGTGTCACGAAGCTTCTCCGCAGCGAGAGAGCGAAGGTCACGAATATTAACAACTCGGATATTGTAGTCTCCTAGAAGCTTCTTGGCGTCTTCTTGGATCCCAACGCCAAAGAAGGTGACATTGGGATCGGCGAGGAAGGAAACAAGGGAAGGAGGGATGGAAGGGGAGCGAAGGATCTGGAAGACGAGGCAATGTTGGCCCAGGCAGAGTTGGAGCGTGGCGACGGGGTTCTGCATGTTCCGCTGCGTGTTGGGCCGCCATTCGATGTCCAGACCCACCATGAGCCCAGTTTGATGGCTGCGAACATTGGTGGAGATCCAGGAGTGGACGAGGGAGGGATCGGAGGTGAGGAGGGTGTAGATGGTGTGGGTGTTGAAAGTGACATCGTATAGGTTGTGGGTGTTGTAGGGGAGGCAGTGATCCACCACGCTTATGGTGGAAACGCGGGCGGGTGTGGCGTTTACCGAGCTGATGGGAACGCCATTGTTGTCCAGCATCTCTAGCATGCTCTGAATTGGGGAAAAGCGGAGGGAATTAGGGTTTGAAACTAAATTGAAAGTTTTTGGATTTTGAAGGGCTGCTACTTTTACAAATGATTATGCTTACAGGTGTTTTCATATTTTTTTACTTGTTTTCTAAACACTATCCATTACTTATATATATATATATATATATATATATATATATATATATATATATAAAGATTAAAAGTTATCTTAAAAAAAGTGTGTATGTATATATTCATATTGGAAAATATAAAAATTAGGTTAAATATTATTTTATCGTCTTCTAAAATTTTTTAAATTCAATTACATCATAATTTTTATTTTTCATTCGGTTCGCTCCGCTCTACAAATGTTTAGTTTGATTATTTATATTAGATTAACGATAACGTCTTATATGTCATAAGTCAATTTCTGATATTTTCAAATTTTTAATTATTTTTTATTTTTTATAAAAAAATAAATTGTCACATATTATTGAAGTGTTATGACACTCTAAGTATCATGTGTCAAACTCATATGTCACGTATTCATAGAATGTTAGGTGTCATTATTAATGTTATAATATATGACAATATTTTATATTTAATTTATAAAATTTAATTGTATAATTTTAAAAATAAAAAGTTAATTGATCTAAATAAAAATGAAAGTTTTAAAAGTAGTTTTTTCTTCTATTTATTTCTATATTTAATACTTACGTATGCGATGTATACTGACTCATTTATTCTTTTGATATTTCAATTATTTTTGTTCTTTATATTTAATTTACTTTCACTATATAACGATTTCTTTATTCTTTAATTTATTTGTATTTCTGTTAATCATTTTTTTCTTCAATTATATGCTATTCAATTATATACTATTCTAGTTTTTATGTTTCTTTTGTTTAAATTATTTAGTAACATATCATTCAAGTATTGATTTAAAGTTATTCTTTTATAGTTTTTATAGTTTTTTATTTTGCACTATATTATAATGTTTTAAGACAATGTCACTTTTTTCATAATTTAAACTAAACAATTTAGATAAAGGAGAATAATTAAAGAAAATAAACTAAACCCACCAAATTTGGATAGGAGGAAGGTATGTATAACTTTTTTTATTATTTACGTATTTTTATTAATTATTCTTTAATTTTTGTTTAGAATGATTATATAAAATATTGTTAAGACAATGTATAACACTCTTTCACCATTTCACTTATTCTTGAAACTATATCAAAATATTTTAGAGCATACTCTTTAAATTTAAAAATAATTTAATATATTGATTAGAGGATTCTAGAAATATTAATTAGATAACTCTTTTCATGTATAAATTAGATGAGTATATCAATACACATTAGACAAATTTGTTTATTCACTTATTAGATTAATATTGTAATACACATTAGATGGTCTATTCATATATTGATTAGAAGAATATAGTGAAAAACATTAGACGATATTAGATAAGTCTATCCATATATTTATTAGATGTGTATAACAAAAAACATTAAACGGATAATTTCATACATTGATTATATAAGTCTAAGAATACATATTATACAAGTATGTCCATACACTGATCATACGAGTATTGGAATAAACACTAGAGGAGTGTGTCTATATATTGATCAGACACGAATCTATCGATATAAGTTAGATGAGTATATTCATACACATATTAGATACGTATACTAATACACATTAAATGATTCTATCTATTATCTTATTAGACAGACGAGTCTTGCAATATTCCTTAGACAAGTTTGTCTATATATTAATTAGACGAGTCTAATGATATACATTAAACAAAATAGGTCATATATTGATTATACAAGATTAATAACACACATTAAACAAGTTGTCAATCAATTGATTAGACGAGTCTAACAATATACGTTAGACTAACCTTTTCGTACACTGTTTTGTACTTTTAACAATTATATTCTACATGTCTACTTTATTTTTGCACATATTTTGTGTTGTGTATTTTTACAAAGCCTACTATATATTTCTATAAATATATTGACTTTTAAAATATATAAATAAATTTTCAAGTTAATTATATTAAACACATAGTTATAAACTCAAAAATATTTATTATTTCTAAATTTATTTTAATATACATATACAAACCTCAACATGTCCTAGAAACAAATTTAAAACTAGATTATTATAAAAAACTATATCTTACTAATCGAACACCAGTCGGCAGCAGAAAAATGGGTTTTTGTACATAAAGAAAAAGTCGAAGTATTTTTTAATTAAAAGAATTAGAATTATCAAATAAGTTGGATGTAACTATATCATATGGCAACGGAGCGGAGCGGGGACGGGTTTCGCTATCCCATACCCATTCCCGCATAAAAAATTCATCCCCATCTCCATACCCAAACCCAACGGGTATCAAACTTTTTTCCCATCCTCATCCCCACCGGGTAACGGGTATAATCTCGTACCCATACCCGTACCCGTGTTCTAACTACTTCAATATTAATTTTTATAAAAGAAAAAAAATTATGGTAAAGAAAACATAATATTATGAAATA